>Ga0136652_1000048_pt1 | contig 66857 bp, 55 predicted proteins | sample ConPoolayeEmetaG_FD_94864 | JGI IMG/M metagenome (GOLD analysis project Ga0136652, IMG submission 94864) | Hot spring microbial mat communities from California, USA to study Microbial Dark Matter (Phase II) - Cone Pool mat layer E metaG... ...
CACTGGCTAGTTACGTTGAAAGTAAAGTAGTCTCCAACGTTAACCCCTGAAATAGGTGTTTCAGTTTGCGCGAAGACATGTCCAATTAAGCCAACGCACACTAAAGTTAAGGTGATTATGGCTGGTGTCAATTTCCTATTCATATGCAATCACCCCTAATGGTTGACGTTAGCTTTTATGGTTTTCTAAAAACAAGGGGTGGATAATGCAAAACGAGGTTTTTGGAGCCCCCTTTATTTGAGGAATTCTTTAAGGTTCACCATGTAAGACATGACCTGCTCAATTTTCGGCTCAGCCATGTTCAACGCTAGCTGAACTGCTGTTCTAAGCTTGACTGAGGGCGCAAGCTCCATGGTTGCCAGTGCGTGGTCTAAATTTGTAAACAGAGGTTCCCATGGAATTTTGATTCGTTGCCCCTTTAAATTGTAGAGCGTTAGAAGATAGGCGCTGGCGCGGCTGAGGCTGTCTTTAAAAACTTGCAGGGTGCCCCTAATTTGCGTTGCGTCGTATTCTTTCCCTGCTAGATAGCTGTTTAATAATGCATAGTTGTTCTCCAAGTTTTGGATTTCAGCCAAGAGTTCCTGTTTTAGTCTGTTTTCAGTTTCTGTTCAAGTTTGCATACTAATCCATCTGTGATAGTGAAGTTGCAGTAAATAAGACTTTATTGGTGCAGGGGGTGCGATTCGACCCTGAAGTTGCGGTGCCTTTCCAGTCTGCCTCTTCCATGTTGTTTGTTTTCAACATTTGAGGCACTGTGATAGGATATTTCTGGGTTGGTTGAAATAAGCTTTTCCAATTTCCGGGGGTTTGATGTTCCACGCAACTGCGTAGGTTTCAGGAAAGTCAACCTATTTAAGGTAGGAATAAGCCAAGAGACAATAGTTGAAAGGACGCGATCCTCAGAACTCAAATCCGTGTAAGAGAATGCCACCTGCATGCGAAACATTTGGTTTATCCCCCCCTCAGAAATGGAAGCACTTTTAGAATTGGGCGAGGACAGGGATTGATCGTAACAGATGACATTCACGTTCCAGTAGACTTCGTGGCTACAAAAGAAGAATACGCTGTGTTCACAACAAAACCTACAGAGAGGATCACTTGACAATGGACGGCATATGATGCTACGACCTGAAAATCAGACAAAGGTCGAATCCTGGCTGACTTCCTAGTCTTATACAAGAAACCAAAAAAGGGATTATCTGAAAAACGTTAGTCAGTCAGACGTCAACACCTGAAAAATTAGAATATTCCGGAAGAGTGCAGGCATTTTTGATAAAAATAATGCGTGTGGACCCAACCCCGCATGGAGTGAGTCCGGTAGGACTAACACTGTTTAAGGTGCGAAACCGTTCAGATGCAAGCGGTTTTCATACACTCTCTAAAGGGTAAACGATTGCTCCCAACGAAAAAAAGTAGCTATAGTCAAAAACTCCTCAACAATGGGAACAGTGCTAAGCCATGACTACGTGACATCCCTCTACGTAAACAACAGCCTCGCCGTTCCTGACGGCTTGAAGCTGTATGGCAACGAGAAGAAGTGCCGCGAGAAGGGGATCGAGTTTAAAACGAGGCTGCAGTTAGCATGCGACATCATCGATGAGTACACTCCAGTGGCGAAGAAGACGATTTGGCTTTGGGATTCTTGGTTCACCTGCCAGGAGACGGCGTCAAAATGCAAGGCATACGGATACAGCTGGATCGGCGAGATTAAGAGCAACAGAATTGTGTTTTACGAGGGAAAAAGGTACCGCATAGATGAGCTCTTTGATAAGATTCGGTTAGAGGGCGGTTTCTTTGATGTTGTGGTGAAGGGCGAGGTTTATCATGCGTTTAAGGCTGACGCGTTCATGCTAAAGATGGGTTATTTGTCGATCGTGATGAACGTTAAGTCAGGCACTAAGGATGTTCATTTTCTCTGCACTGATTTGGTGGGCTGCAGTGTTGAGGAGATTTTGGGGCATGCTTTGGAGAGGCATCGGATAGAAGACTTCTATAAGGAGGCTAAGGCTTTAGGTTTTGGGGAGTACCGGTTCAGGACGAGCGAAGCGGCGCTTATACACGCGCACCTAGTCGCCCTGGCCCATACTCTCCTTGACATTTTAAGGCGCAGGCTTCTTAGGTATTCTATCGTTAGGTGTCTACCGACATTGGGGGCTACGGTGGAATGGGTGCGGAGGAAAGCAATGCACCTCTTCATACACAAAGTCAGGGAAGTGAAACTGCCAATCAAAACCATATTACGACTGGTAGACACCAGTTAACATGAAAACGCAAACAATCAGTTAAATGTGGAGAACTTGTTGAGGTTCATGCTCCTGATTCTGTATACAGAACCGCTTCAAGGCACGAAGAACCGTGTGGTCGAAGCGTAAAAGTTGAGCATAAATGCAAAACTTGCGGTCACTCCAACATTATCTACTGGTGCGATATTACTTGGAAATATTAGTTTCCTCATGACGGAAATGATAGACTTGTTTGACAAAATTATTGTTCCTGTAGATGGCTCTCATTCGTGTTTGCGAGCAAGAGAAGTCGCCGCATTAATCGCCAAGAAATTTGGTTCCACAGTGACAGCAGTACACGTAATTTCGCATGATTTCATGCATCCAGAATTAAAAGCACACCACCAACTGCCTGCGCTGATTCTGGGTGAATTGGATAACTCCTACGAAAAAGCCGGAAGAATAATTGTTAGAAATGCCGAAGAATTCTTCAGAGAAGAGAATATCGAGATTAAGACTGAACTCGTTAGAGCTGAAGATCCAGCGGAGAAAATTCTCCAAATGGTTAAGGAATCAAAATATGATCTATTAGTCATGGGCAACATCTCGAAAACTCAATCTGAACGCTTTGCATTGGGGAGTTTTGCTGAAAAAATAGCGCTCTATGCTAAATGCCCCGTCTTTATTGCAAAGAGAAAAACAGAAATCAAAAAATTGCTTGTTCCCGTTGATGGCTCTATCCAGGCTGATAAGGCTCTTGAATATGCTATTCTGCTTTGTCAGCGTTTTGAAGGGACGAAAATGACGATTCTTCATGTTGAAGACAGCCAGTTATTTAGGTTGGAGCCAAAGTATACTCAGGAAGTTGGAAAGAAAATTCTCGAAGAAGCTTCAACTAAGGCAAGAGAGGTTAATTCTGATTCACGCTTAGAGTTTGGAAATGCTGCTAGCGTAATATTGAAAGTTGCAAAACAAGACGATTATGACGTCATTGTTTTGGGGAGCAGGGGCATTAGTAGTGTAAAAAGGTTTTTGTTGGGCAGTGTAAGTGCAGATGTAAGCATGCATTCTCAGCGTTCGGTGTTAATTGTACGTTAGCGATAATGACCTGGATCGTTTGAATGAAACAACTTAAACGGTAAGAGTTATTTCTAACTTCAATCTACACTAAGAAGGTAAGACAATCCCAACCTTCTCAAACGCTCACGAACAATTGGTGAGGAAACAACCTATAAAAGTCTAATTGCTTCGTTCTTACGTTCTCCTGATTTCAGTTTTTTAGTAAACTAATGAGCATAGGCATTAACTCGGTGCCTCTCTGCAGGATTCCCAAGCTTCCTTTAGCGCATTCTTTCTCAGAAAAAATTGCAACATTATCTGGTTGAAGTCCGTTGCCAGATATTAAAACAGGCACCAGATCGTCGCTGTGTGCTTTTAGTATCCATGGTGTAGCATGATCCGCAGTCACGCAGATCAAATAATTTGCAAGATCTATTTTTGGCAAAAGTTTACCAAAAAAATACTTGTCCACGGTGGCTATCATTTCCTTTTTTAAATGGAAGTTGCCGTCGTGTCCTGGCTCGTCTGGACCTTTTATATGAATGTAGAAACAGTCGTAATGAGGTAATACCTCAATTAGCTTTTTTACTCGTAATATGCAGTCCCTTTTTAGATCCCCAGATGGAGGCGGTAAATCAATAAGGTTCATACCCGCCGGTTTAGCTATTCCCCTTTCAACAGGCATGTCTGCTAAACAGGCAAAGCGGAAACCATATCTTTCTTGGATGTCAAAGAATTGAGGTAGCGTATTTCCAGCGTCACGTGTCAATATGACATTTGCCTTCAACTTTTTGTTAACAGCACGATTTTTATTCACTTCATGATCATTTAGAACAACGTGAGATTTGCGAACAAATTCATTAACCAACGCAGCTGAAGTTTTTGCCGCATTGCTTTCGTCCATAGGGGCACATTCTTCCAGTTCCATCCCATATTTTTTCTCAGCTACACTCAGCTCATCAAGGCGAGTATACGCTGGGTCTGTGTTAGTGATCTTGCTAGAAAGAAAACCTGATTCGCTTCGAATGACTAAAATCGCTCTGTATCCGATTGTACTTTTTAATTCAAAAGATACTGGGTAAGATTCCAACTTTACCTTTTCGTTTACAGTTTGACTTAGCTTTAATGCTTCTTGTGAAGTTAAGTCTCGACCAACTCGTCGGTCAATGATTTGATTGTTTTCATCAAGAGTTGCATAGTTGCAGCGCAAGACTAAATCGCCATTTCTTATGTTCATCCCTGTCCCTAGAGCTTCAAGGATTCCTCTACCTGGAGCGTAATGGAAGGGGTCGTATCCCAAAATTGATATGACTGCAGCATCACTTTGGGGCGCAATTCCTTTTCTTATGGTATACATAAGTCCAGTTTTACCTTTGCTGGCTAGCCCATCCAAGTTCGGTGTATATGCAGCGCTCAGGGGTGTCTCGTTTTCCTGTTCCGTAGTTGGAAAATCACCCATTCCATCAATTACAACATAAATCAACTTCATGGTTTCCACACTGCTTCATTAATTATGTCTATTTGAATTTACAGATAGGCTTCTGTAACGTATCTTCGCATCATCCTATGACTGTTAAAGTAGATAGGGATTTTTCCCATGGAGTTTTTCATAAGTTTCACCCATTCATCTTTTCGGTTGTAGAACATTGGAATAATTACGTATTCTAGTTTGTTGTATAGGTCATCTAATTCTGCTGTGGCGCGGTCAGCAAGAGAACCGTGGGCTTCGAAGTTAGGTCCTATTGCCCATCCTGTAACGCCCTCTATCCATCCTTCTATCCACCATCCATCCAACACGCTAAAATTTATGACCCCATTTAAGGCTGCTTTCATTCCGCTTGTTCCTGAGGCTTCTTGAGGTGGCATAGGAGTATTTAGCCAAATATCCACGCCTGCCACAGTCTTGGCTGCAGTCGCCATGTCATAATTTTCTAAATACACAATTTTAATGTAATCTCTTAGTTTTTCGCTGTAGCTATAAATTTGTTCAATCAAACCTTTACCTGTATAATCTTTAGGATGAGCCTTTCCGGCAAAAATTATCTGAATTTTTCCTTTCAGAGTTATCTTTTTTAGTCTTTCAATATCTGAAAACAGCAAATTTGCCCTTTTATATTCCGTTGCTCTACGCGCAAACCCAATGGTCAATACTTCATAATCCATACCTACATTCGCAACCTTATTGACGTGGTCAATGAGCACCTTTTTTGCTTCTTTATGTGCCTGCCAGATTTTTTCATCTGGAATAGCATCAACTCGTACAAGTAGACTTGGTTCATAAGCCCAGCCGGGAATGAACTCGTCGTACAATTTTTGGAAGCTTTCACAGGTCCATGTAAATGGGTGAACTCCATTTGTAATTGCATGAATTTCATAGGATGGAAACATTTCTGTTGTAACTTTCTGGTGTCTTTTAGCTACCCCATTCACAAAATTGCTCAAGTTAAGCGCGAGAAGCGTCATGTTTAATCTATCATATCCACCCAGTCTTTTTAAAACCTCCAAGGACACAAAATCCCCCAAAACTTCTTCAACAAGACCATAGGAAAATTTGTCATGCCCTGCCTCAATAGGAGTATGCGTGGTGAACACACAAAGATCTTTAACCTTTTCAAAATCCATGTCATATTTTCTTAGCAACTCAAAAGTGAGAAGACTAGAATGCCCCTCGTTTAAGTGAAATCTGCGAACTTCAATTCCCAACTTCTCTAGCATTCTGACTCCGCCGAAGCCCAAAACAATTTCCTGCTTAAGGCGATACCTCTCATCTCCGCCATACAAAAAAGAAGATATTTCCCTATCTTCCGGATTGTTTCCTTCAACATCAGTGTCAAGAAAGTACACAGGAACAACCCCACCCGTTTGGCTCTTCACGGTGTAGAGCCAAGCGGTAACGCGAACATCACGTCCTTGAATTTGGACTTTGACCTCTTCTGGAAGTAGTAGCATGAACTCTGAAGGGTTCCAGGGGTATTGATGCTCTAGTTGTTTACCTTCAGGGGTCAACTCTTGTTTAAAGTAGCCCTTTTTGCTGAGCAGAGTGACTGCCACCAAAGGAAGTCTCAGATCTGCACTTGATCTTATGCTATCTCCAGCAAGAACGCCTAGACCCCCGCTGTAAGTGTGAATATCATTTGATAAGGCAATTTCCATAGAGAAATATGCGATTTTTTGTTTCATCGAATTACTCTTCGTTTGAATCATTCTTTTCCCTCTTATGAAGACAGGATTTCAGCTAACCGATATAGACGCTTGTTCAAATCCTTCCTTCTTTTCCAAGAATCATCCAAGTCAACCGCCACCAAACGTTGTCCTTTAAGACCAACCATATTCTTCTTCGCACCCTTCAAAAGGAGGCTTACAGCGTATGATCCAAACTGATTGGCAAGTATTCTACTTTGGGCTGTAGGTGGACCTCCCCTCAAAGTATGACCAAGAATTGTAAGTCGGACACCATAACCAGTTTTTTCTCTAATTTCTTCAGCAACTTTTGCGGAGTCTCCTGCGCCCTCAGCTTTTACTATTATTTCTGAGGTTTTTTCCTTTTCTCGACCTTGTTCAAGTTTTTCACAAATAGACTCCAAATCAAATTTTATCTCTGGAACAAGAATGAATTCAGCCCCTTCAGCGAATCCCACCGCAAGCGCGAGAAAACCTCTTTTCCGCCCCATGACCTCGACAATGAATACTCGCTCATGAGAAGTTGCCGTATCACGAATCCTATCAATGGAAAACAACGCCGTGTTGACGGCTGTGTCGAAGCCTATGGTCGTATCCGTGCCGAAAACGTCATTATCTATTGTAGCGGGCACGCCTATGACGGGCACTCCGCAGGCTTGGTGAAGCTCGCTTGCTCCTCGAAAAGAACCGTCTCCTCCGATAACTATGAGGGCATCAATTTCATTATCTTTTAAGGTTTGAACGGCTTTTTGAATTCCCTGGGCGGTCTTTATTTCCTCGCAGCGCGCGGTCTTTAGTATGGTGCCTCCGCGATTGATTATTCCGCTAACTGATCGAATAGCTAAAGGGTGAATCTTGCTTTCCATGAGCCCTGCATAACCTCTTTCTATTCCCACAACTTCCAGTTCATTGAACAATGCCGTTCGAACTACCGAGCGGATTGCAGCGTTCATGCCAGAAGCATCACCGCCCGCTGTTACCACGCCGATTCTTTTCAAATTGGTATCTCCTGCAACGAATTAGTTTTATCCAAAATCTCTTTGATTGTTCGGTGAGCTTCAAGGACGGGCGCTGATGTATTGACGACATAGGTTTCTAAAGGAGTGAAGAAATCTTTGAAGAATTTCCTTCGCAAGTTCATCTTTCGCTCATCCTTCACGAGCATGTGAGGATTACAGAAGCCCACACTCTCTATGTAGCGGGTTGCTTCCTCTGGTGAGAGTCGGCTAACGATTGCCTTGTCCTGAGAGTCTCGCTTCAGCAATACCGCTTTTTTCAACGTGGTCATGGGCAGCACTTTTCCCTTCCCAACAACCCACCGAACATTCACAACCGCTCTGCCTTTTGAATCAAACTCGGCTTTATCCACAAGGTTTTTGTATTCTCCCCAGTTCTCCGCTATATCAGCTTGAATGTAATAATTTTTCTCAGAGCTAAAAGCAACAGCTTGATCAGCCATGAAGCGGACAAAAAACCAGTCATCAGATACCACACGAACACCGTTGAGTCTAAGAAGACCATACGTGTGTGTTGTCTTGCCTGTTCCCGAGGGCGCTATCAAACAGACCCCACGGCCGTCTAGGTCAACGCAGGCGCCATGAACCGAGTTTATTTCGTGACCGTCCTCAAGAATGTCTCCGGCAATGCTTAAGGCTATAGATTTCACCCAACCATAGTAGTCTACGTTTATTAGAACGGCAGTTTTTGAGAGGGGGTCATAGAGTACTCGCTGTTTTTCATTCTTCTCTTCGACCACGATAATTCTTCCGTGAGAACGAACGTGCGCAGACATCGGGTAGAAATTCTCTTCCCAACGTTCTTTCACATATTTACTGTCTGTCAAAAGTTTGATGCAGCAACCGTAAATGTCGGCTCTTTCTTCGTAAAGAAGGCGCTCACTGTATTTTCTCATTAATACGTTCTTATCTTCTATTGAGATGAGTTCAACTTCGTATTTTGATGACATAACAATCACTTTTTCACTTTGCTCCTAACGAATTTTCTTATTTCGTCAGCAATAAAAACTGAACTGGAAACAAGAACTATTGTCAGCCAGTCCCAAACCGAAAGCGCAGTGGTGCCCAATGCCGTTTGCAGCGGAGGCAAAAGTGTCGCTAGCACCTGCAGCGAAACAGAAGCTACAATGCCTCCTAGCAAGTACTTGTTGGTGGTTAAGCCTATTTTGAAAACTGATGTAGTTCTTGATCTGCAGTTTAGTCCGTTGAACACTTGAAATAGTGCTATGGTTGTGAAGGCTAAAGTCTGAGCTCTTCGAATGTCTCCATTGTTGTATCCGTTTGTGAAAATCCACAGGGTTCCAATCGCCATTAAAGCGCCCACGTAGATGATGTTTAACATCATATCTCGGTTGATTATTTTTTCTTTAGGTTTCCTTGGTGGCTGATCCATAATGCCTTTTTCTTTTGGCTCCATGGCTATGAACTTGTCAAGCAAGCCGTCGGTTACCAAGTTAACCCACAGTATCTGAACTGGAGTGAAAATTAGAGGTAAACCTGGCAAAAGAATTAGCGCCGCGAGTATAGTGATGATTTCGCCCGTGTTTGTTGAGATAAGGTATTTTACGACTTTTCTAATGTTTTCAAATACCACGCGTCCTTCTTCCACGGCGTTAAGAATGCTGGCAAAATTGTCATCAGTTAAAACCATGTCAGCCGCCTCTTTGGTGACAGCGGTTCCAGTGATGCCCATAGCAACGCCTATATCAGCCACTTTTAAGGCTGGAGCGTCATTGACTCCGTCTCCCGTCATTGCGACAACGTGACCTTTGCGCTTCAAAGATTCCACAATACGATATTTATGAGTCGGAGATACACGGGCAAACACCGCGGTGTCGTTTATTACAGCGTCTAATTCGGCATCAGACAAACCGTCAAGATCGGCGCCTGTGAGACCTTTTGAGTTTGTCTCTATAAGGCCTATTTCTTTTGCGATAGCCTCGGCGGTAAGTTTGTGGTCCCCTGTAGCCATGATTACCTTGATCCCAGCTTTTTTGCAGAGTTGAACCGCAGATTTGGCTTCCGATCTAGGGGGATCGATCATTCCTGCCAAACCGACAAAAACTAGTTTAGTTCGTCCGCGTTGGATGTCTAACTTGACGTTTTCAAGTTCTTTTGTTTCTATTGGCTCATAAGCTATAGCGAGCACTCTTAATGCTTCGCTAGCCATTTGTGTGCTGGCGTTCAAAATCTCTTCTTTATTTGGTTGGGTTAGCCGTTTTGTTTTGCCGTCTTCGAGAATTCCGGAACACATTTCTAAAATGGTTTCTGGTGCGCCCTTGACATAGACGTCCATTTTTTCTGTTGCGGTTTTGTGGAAAGTAGCCATGTATCTTTCTTTTGGATCAAATGGAATCTCGTCAATGCGTGGAGATTTTTTCTCTAGTTCGTCTTTTTGTAATCCTGCTTTTGCCGCAGCAACAATTAAGGCTCCTTCTGTTGGATCGCCGTGCATTTCCCATCGAGTTGCATCTTCAAGTTTGTGTTGCCTTAGCCTTGCATCATTGCAGAGAGTAGCGATTTGAAGCAAGAAACTAAGCGATTCATCTTTTGTTGCATCTATTTGGTTGTTGTCTACTTCAAAATGTCCTTCAGGAGTGTAACCGACGCCTGTAACTTTAACCATTTTGTTGTTTACAAATATTTTCTGGGTGGTCATCTGATTTGTTGTTAGTGTTCCAGTTTTGTCTGTGCAAATCGCTGTGGCAGAGCCTAATGTGTCAACTGCCTGCAGCTTTCGGATTATGGCATTCCGTTTTGCCATTCTGTGAACCCCAATTGCCAAGGTTATTGTAATCACAACTGGCAACCCTTCAGGGATAGCTGAGACCGCTGCCGCTAGAACGAACAGGAATGCCTCGAAGAACTCAAATCCTCGCAGAAGACTAATTACTAATATCAAGCCACTTGCCAGAAGAGCAAACAATCCGAGTTTTCTACTCAGGTCTAATGTTTGTTTTTGAATCGGGGTTGCAGCTTTTTTTGTTTCTTTTATCAGTTTAGCTATTTTGCCTATTTCGGTTTTCATTCCTGTGAAGACAACAACAGCTTTTCCTCTTCCCCTAGTAACTATAGCGCCCGAAAAAACCATGTTTGTCCTATCAGCAACAGGCAAGTCTTTCTTAAGGGGGGCAACAGACTTTTTCACTGGTGTTGATTCACCCGTTAGCATTGACTCGTCTATTTCTAGGTTTATGGCCTCAAAAAGGCGGGCGTCAGCTGGAACTTTGTCCCCAGCTTCCAGGTCTATTATATCCCCGGGAACTATCTCTCTTGCTTTGACGCGTAGTTCAAGGCACCTGCCTGTTTCAGTGCAATCCCGAATTACTTCTGCTTCAGGCGCTGCCATTGTTTTTAAGGCTTGAAGGGCGTTTTCTGCCTTGTATTCTTGGAAAAAACCTATGGCGGTGTTGAATGCTAAGACAATGATAATGACTGCCATGTCAATATATTTGCCTACAAAGAGCGAAATTAGGGCTGCAGCAAGAAGCACTCCGACAAGAGGACTTTTCAGCTGACCTAAGAGCAGAGCCAATTTGACTGATTTCTTTTCTTCTTCCAGCTCGTTTGCTCCATAAGTCTGCAGTCTCCTTGCTGCTTCGACAGTTGTTAATCCTCTTTTGCTGGTCTCTATCTTTTGGAATGCCACTTCAATTTCTAACTCATGCCAAGAATCTTCAGGAGCCAAAGTATTCACCTCATGACTTCTTGCATAGAACAAATCCAGTTTATACTCTGAACGCTCTACAATTAAAACGTATGTTCAAGAAATTCTATGATGGGTTTTGCGATCACCTTCAGTCGTCTTTTTGTAGAATTGAGGCAAAGAATTAATATTTGAAATAGGCGCGTTTCTTTTCAGAGGAACTATGATGAGAATGCTCAGGGTTGTCGTCTGGGAGTTTCTACTGCTTTTTGCCTCTATCTTGGTTTTCAGGAGTGTGTGGACGTTTCTTGATAAAATACCTTTTTTGGAAACCGAGTTCGGACTCCTAGCATCTTTAATTTTCGGAATGATTATCGCGTTAATTTCAATTTTCATGATTAACAACCATGCCGAAAAAATCGAAAAATAAAATTATACGTCTCCTAAAAAATTATAAAGGAAAAGAGTATAGGCGTATGATGTTTATTATAAGGGAAATATTTTGAAAACGTTCAAAACCTAATTGGACATGCAAACAAGAGATATTACTCGTCTATGAGAGTAACACTTATTATTAGAACCTTTTGCGTTTTAGCACGCGCCGTGTTGCCTGGAATAAATACACACACGGCAAGTTTTTATGTATTCTTAATTACTGAATTATTTGAAGGTGAAAAAGAGGCATGTATGAAGCGGTCACAGACGCATTATCAGGTTTATTGATAGGCATAATGTCTGGAACCGTGGCATTCTTCATTGTCATGCTACTGGCATTCGTCTACCGATATTTCACCACAGAAAAGTTGTCTTCAATACTCGGCATCGTTTTTGGATTAGGTTTCTTAGGCTTCTCTGGTGGCTTGCTCGCGATTCTGGAACAACCAACTGTCGGCGGAGCTATCGAAATTCTTATTGTTAGTATTTTTACTGTATGGGGCGTCAATATCGGAGACAAAATAGCTGAAAAAGCACCGAAGCGGTCAAGTATTCTTTTCAGCAGTCTTGGACGTAAAAAGGGCACTTACGCAAAAGTGAAGCTACCCATTGCAGATCTAATCTTAGATATTTCCGGTAGGAAGAAGGTGTCTAACTCTGTTAAAGCAGAGTTATCTGAAAGAGAGTTCATCCTACCTTCGGATTTGCCTATCGAAGAGGTGACTCAGCGGATAAAGAGACGATTAATCACCGATTGGGGCATAGGCGACGCGGAAATAGAAATAGATCGAAACGGCTATGTAACACAATTAGCGGTATCTGCTAAAGAGTCGGGTCTAAGCACAGCGGTGCCTAATGGGAATGTAGCTTTGCCAGTTGAATGTAGAATTATACCCTCAAACTTGGTTGCAGGTGATGTTGTAAGAATTTTTCTAGATAACAACCAGACCATCGAAGAGGCTGAAGTTTTAGGAGTAAGTCCTGACCAGAAAGTAATAACCATTATAGCGCCGTTTAGTTGGATTGAGAAAGTTCGGGAAAAGAAGGCAGAATTGGTTGTTGCTTTACCCAATTCTATGGAAAGGATAAAAACAATATGCGTCAAACATAGGTCAGGAGCGGTTGAAGAGTACCAAGTTGAAAAGGTATATAATTTTCTCAAGAGAAACGGGTTCAGCGAGCTTGTAGTCAAAGATGCAGTATCAAGGGTTGAGAATCGATTGTCAAAAGTAGAGGGCCCTGTCTCAACAGAGTATATAAAATCGGTGATTCTTGAAGAACTGGCGAAGATGGCCCCAAATGAGGCAAAAAAGCTGAGAACAAGAAAATTCTGGAAAGTATAAACTTTTTATGGCGAATCAGAAACCCTGCTTAAAACCATGCATAGATAGTTAACAGAGTTTCAGCTCCAAAAATGCTTATATCCAAAGAAAATAAACTAGTACTAATAGTTTTGGAGCGAAACATTTTGGCTAAGAAAAAAGGCGAAAAATACAAGTGTGAAGAATGTGGACTCGTCCTCTTGGTGGAAGATGTATGCGGGTGCGACGACTGCGACATAGTCTGCTGCAGCGTCCCAATGAAGCCAATCAAAAAAGAAAAAACCAAACCAAAAACTAAAGCAAAATCCAAAGTTTCAAAACCCAAGAAATAACCCGAGACCACCGCTTCCCGTCAAATTCCAATCAGGAGTCAGAATAATGACCGAAATACGAGTTGATGTTCTTGAAAAACTCCGAGAAGTTCAAAGCAAAATTAATGAGTACTTAGAAAAGACGCGGTCAAGTTCCGGCAACATCGATGTAGAGATACAGAACATGAGCTTTAACGTTGGAAAAAAAAAGAAAAAACCTACATTGTTGGTATGAAAATGGATTTCAGTCTCTTACCAAAAAACAAGCAAAATCAGAATAGCAAAATAGGCAAAACTCGAGGATTAAAAACAAACCCGCAGAATGAGATTAAGCAATCGAAATGACTAAACCGAAATGAGCGGGTATGGGAAACGTTTACTCTTGACCTTCAGAGTTATTTTTATTGATCGTCCATTCAAGGTTCACCTTCGCAGTCACCTTTTTAATTTGTTGATCTGAGTGCTTATAGACCTTGACCTTAAACTTTGAAAGAGACCCCATTTTTTCAGCGTAAGCTTTTGAAAATTGTACGCCAAATAATAGAAATAAGCTTGTCAAATATATCCAGAAAAACAAAAGCATTAAAGCCCCTGCTGTGCCCGCAAGAGTAGTTGCCGAAAAAAGACTAAGATAAACGCCAAAAAGATAGTTAAGCAAAGTAAAGATAAAACTCGTCAAGGCTGCAGCTAACGTAACATCTCCCCAACGGAGCCTTATTTCAGGTAACTGCTTGAATATGATCGAGAAAAGAAGAATACCCAGTCCAATGGATAGAATAACATGCAAAGCCCTTAGAATTATGGGAGTTAAATTACCAAATAAAGGTTCAAGAACCCAAACTGCAACACCAAAAAAACGGTAGAAAAAGCTGTCCAAACGCTGACAACAATTCCCACTATGGTGATTAGAACAAAAGGAATAAAATTACGCTTAACGCTTTCAATCCGTCCTTTTCTTACGACTTTCACCTCCCAAATAGAATTGACTGATTTCTGCAAAACCGAAAACGCACCAATCGCTCCTGAAAACGCAAAAGCAATTGCTATAAAGGAGCCTAAGACGGAAGTGAATGGACTTTGAGCATTCTGCAACAACTCAGAAGCTATATCTGCTATGCTTGGACCCGCAACAACACTAATTTGAAGAATAAGCTGCTCAAGCGCCTGCGATTGACCGTAAACTAACGCAAGAAACTCAACCACTCCGCAACGCCACGCCACACCGACTTTGAGGCTGCTGAGCGCCACTGCCACTAGGAAGCTAGTGCTTCTTCTTCCTCTCTTTCTGCGCTTGAAATTAACGGTCAAAGCGGTCAAACCTTCTCAGTAACTAAATCATGAAAATTTAAAAAGCGGGAGATACGAAAGAGGTTTTGGGCACGCTTCTTTTAACAGTAGACGCCTTCAGGAAGCCGAGCCAGAAACCGTTGCCCGTATATTAAATTGATTTTTTCCCTCTGTAGAGTGTTTTTTGTTGCTTTTGACCGCAGTTTTTTGCGTCTGTGACCGCGTTTGACCGGATTTCCCATCTTTTGACCGCAAGTGCAAGACTTAACCGCAGTTTTGACCGCGGAGAAGTGTCTTGACCGCATTCCTAATTGCCATTATAGCCATGTTTCCCGTCCATTTGTTTCTTCTATCGCTCACCTTTTTGACGCATTTAGTTTTCTATCCCGTTCGGTGCTTCTTTATTGTCTGTTAGCCGGGAGAATTTGTGGCTAATATGTTTTGGTTTTTGGTTGGTTATGTACTGGTTGTAGTGAGTTATGTGTTTAATCAGCAGCTTTGCTACGCAGTTGCATTGTCCTTTCCTTGGGTTATCCACTGGTTATATACTGGCTATATGCTTAGTTGCTTGGTGAATCGACTCAATGACGAGCAAGAAAACGATTGCTGAGAAAAACCTCACCACGATTCAGCTTTCAAAACCCACCGTCCAACAGCTAAGGCGAGCAGAGTCTTATCCGCGTGAAACGTACGACTGCATCATCAGCCGAATAGTCCAAGCAAACGTAACCATCACCGCCAAATTGAAGGGACTGGAAGCTTACCCAAACGAACCCTGCGAAAGCATAGTCGCCAGGTTGGCTGAAGAGCACAACCAGCTTTCTACGCATCCAGAACGCATACAAAGCAAGCCAACGCAGCCCGAGAAGGCAGGAACCGGAGAACTCGACGCAGCGAAAACTTTCCAAAAGGAACTCACGAAGATAATGACCCCAAAGTGAACCCGGGTCGGGTCCGAGAAAGAAAAAGGAAAGTGCTTGAGGCTTTACTGTGATCTGTTGAGTAGGGCTGTGATTGTTTGTTCCAGTTTCTGTAGTCTGGCTTGGACTTCCAGTTCTCGCTGTGCTGTTTTTTGTTCGAGTTCTCCTAAGGTTCTGTCCAGTATGAAGCCGCAGTAGATGCACCTAACGCTTTCTGGCTGGCTCTTTTGTCCGCATCTTGGGCATTCTTCAAGCCTGAAAGCCCTCTTCGCATCGTCCTTCTTGGCTAAGCCGTGCAGCTCAAGTACAGCCTCTTCCAGGTCGCGAGCAGAGAAGTGCACGTATCGCCTGGTCATTTTTGAGCCTTGCACCCAGCCAGCATACAGCTCTAGCTTTCTCTCAGTGAAAACCTTAGCCATCGCGGTCAGGCAGGGAGTGGCGGAACACATAAGGCCAGATGTCTTTCTTCAGGTTAGCCCGTTTCCCAAGAGTCTTGAGCATCTTGCGCATGTAGTAGTAGCTGACGCATTCGCCTTTCGAATTGTTTCCCAACGAAGCCCACAACGGAGCATCAGCATCCTTGCTCCTGGGATGTTTCTGTAGCCAATCCAACAACGGCTTAGTCGAAACCACTAACGGGATGCGCTTTATACCCGTCTTGCCATTCACGGTGATGATGCAGTAGTCCGCGTTGAACTGCACGCTTCCAACGCACATAGTTAAGAGTTCACCGGGTCTGAGCGCCGCTTCAAAAAGCACCGGTACCAACGCTCTGTCGCGCTCGTTCTGAGTCGCGTTTATCAGGGCATTAAGTTCTTCGGGCGTGATTAGCGCTTCAGGCTTGACACGCGAGTCCTTATCGCCTTTGCCTATCACTATCCAGGCGGCTTCGGGCGGAGTGGGGGCGGATTTGTCGCAGCGTCCAACTTTCGCGTACTGAACCAGTTTTTTGACGACTCGGCGTAAGTCCGCCTTCGTGGAGGACTTGTAAGGCTGGGTGTTTATCCAAGCAATCATTTTTTCTACGTCGTTCCTCGTTGCCGAGGTTGCGTTGAGGGGGCAGCATTTAGTGAGGGCGCAAACGTGGTTCGCATACTTCGCTACTCGCCCAGTCGATTGTCCGATAGCTTCGAGGTGTGCGATAAAACTTAGGTGTAGTTCTGCGTTTTCGAGTTGGGCGAGTCGGCGTTTGGCGCTGGCAAGGCGTTTGGCGTAGTCGTGGATGTCTTTCATTTCGGTATATTGGTTTTGTGGGATTTTAAAAGGCAGAACACTGGGAAGGGAACCGCAACTTGCGGATGTGGTGCAGGGGATGGGATTTGAACCCACGAACCTCTACAGGATAGGCTCCTGAAGCCTACGCCTTTGGCCATGCTCGGCGACCCCTGCGCTGGGGCATTTATTGTCAAAAAATGGTGCTTATCGATAAATATGTTACCACAAAAGCCATGTATTCGTTCCATGTTATAAAACTATGTAGTGAATAGTTCCAACAAATAATGGGAGAATCTAGAGAATAAAAAATGTGAAAATGAATTAATTAAGGGTGTTTTTTTGGTTTATGTATAAAATTTAGTGTTGGATAGGCATTTACTGTGTGTTTTTTGTTAACTGAAAGTTTTCTTGTCCTTTCTGGTTTATGCGGGGAATTGAGATTACAAATTTTACTCCTTTTTCTTTACTTCCCTGCTTTTGTATGTCCCAACCGTAGATTTCGGTTATCTTTTTTATTAAGTACAAGCCGTAGCCTGAGGAGCCTGCGGTGCTGAACCCTTTGCTAAATAGTTTTTGCCTGTCTGAGTCCAAAATTCCTTTTCCGTTATCTTCGTAAATCAACTTCAGTTTATCGGGTGTTGATCTTTCAAAGTATATTCTGATTTTTGTGACGTATTCACCGTGCTTTATCGAGTTGTCTATAAGATTATAAAAAAGTTGCCTCAAGAGCGAGTCGGCAAGTAGCCGTAGTCCCCTGCAATCATTTATAACCTTCACGTTGCTTGTCTGAGAGAAAAACATCAGTGCCTCATCAATTTTTTGCCCTACATCAATTAAACTTAGTTTTTCAACACCAAGCCGCTCGTATATTTTTGTGAAATCAAAAATTGCCTCAATTTCTTTAACTGCTTGCTCAATTCGTGTTATTCTCTCCACGATATCTTTTTGGTTTGGATGTTTACTTTTAATCAAGTAAGCATTTCCTGATACAGCGCACAGCTTGTTGCGTACATCATGTCGAGTTAGGTTGCCAACTACCCATAGTTTCTCGTTTATGATTTTTACTTTTTCATGTTCTTCTTCTAGTTCTTTTTCCCATTTTTTGCGTTTTGAAATGTCTCTTACAATACCAAGTGAGTGCCATTTTTTATCAAGCTTCAAAGCAGATACGGAAAGCTCAATTGGAAACTCTGACCCATCTTTTCTTAAACCCACTAACTCTATTGTTCTCCCGACTACTTTACCGTGGCCTCTTTCTTTGAATTTGACAAAACCTTTTTCGATATCTGGATTAAGAACACTGGGGGCTAAAATAAGGTGAAGATTTTTGCCAGATACTTCGTTTGTGGTGTATCCGAACATTTTTTCAGCCGCCGGATTCCAAAAGACTATGTTGCCTTCATCGTTAATGAGTATAATTGCATCTAAAGCCGCGTTGGTCATAGCTCTCAGTTGAGCTTCTTTGTTTTGAAGAGTATTCCATGTCAAATTGTTCTTTAGCGCGAGCGCGGCATAATTGCCAAAGGCAATTGCGTTGGCTGCATCTTCATCGGTGAAGCCTCTAGGCTTATTAGCTAGCCCTATCAGTCCAACCGCTTTACCGTCAATAATCAGTGGTGCAAACATGACATTATCCAACTTTACATGTCCTTCAGGTAAAAACTGTGTCCATTTACTTGTGGCAAAATTATTTTCATAAACCACTTTACACGTTAGGTACGCTTTTTCTCGAAGACCACGTATAGGCATTGGCAGGTTAGGATCAACTGTACATCTGAGTCCTCCTGAATCTAAAAATAGAACTTCGTTTTCTTTGCCGTCAGCCGACAACAAGGCAATATATCCCGCAGTTGCACCAATAAGTTTTTTACACGAATTAAATATTGATCTGGCTGTCTGAGTGAATCCACGAGTTTTCAAAATTGCCTCCGTGCATTCCAGTAACGCAGCAATTTTTGCTTCATTTTTTTTCTGTTCAGTTAAGTCTTTGGCGACGTGTACACACCTAACAAGCTCACCTTTTTCATTAAAGATTGGCGAAGTTGTTACAAGGAGAGTTACACCTCGTCTGGAGTCTACTATTTCGCCTGTAGTTGTGGTTTTTTCGTTAAATGTTGTTGTTGCAGGGCAGTTTGGCCAAGGCCTATCGGTGCCATGGAAAATCTCGTAACAATATCTGCCCAAAATTTCCTCAGGTTTCTGTTTGAAAAACTCGAAAGTTTTCTTGTTTACAAGTACAATACGCCGATTGCTGTCCATTACAAGCAGTAAATCGCCGATTCCGTCTATTATGCTGTTTATTTCTTGAATTTGTCTTTTTAATTCTTGTTGTTTAGCGCGGATTTCAGTTAAATCAATCACTATGCCTCTTATGCCAACTACTTCGTCTTCTGAAACAATCGGAACGCTTTCAATTGCCACAGGAAAAGTTGCGCCGTCTTTTTTTCGAATTTTAAATTGGCCTCGGGCTGGAGCAGCCTTTATCATCACTGACGCAGCGTCTCTTTTGGCACGTTCTACATCTTCAGGAACGAGCAGATCAAATACGCAGATACCCTTATCAAAATCTTCTTTAGTGTACCCTGTTAGTTCAAAACCTCTCTTGTTCGCATACGTTATTTTGCCTTGGGTGTCCAATTCAAAAACAATCTCGGGCAAAGAATCTGCTAACTCGCGATAGCGAGTTGCGCTTTTCTTTAAAAGAATTTCTGTTTGCTTTCGTTCAGTTATGTCGTTGTAAATTGCCACAATTTTTCCATCTGGAAGCTTATACACCCAGTTTTCACGCCATGACTCAAAAACACGACTGTCGCTGTAAACAGCAGCTGGGTGATACGCAGCTTTTCCAGTAAGCCATACCTCTTGGAAAACTTTAAAAAGCCCAAGCGCAACCACTCCTGGAAAGACCTCTGTGACCTTTTTTCCAATAACATCTGCCTTTCGCACCTTTTCAATTCTTTCTGCCGTCTCATTTAGATCTACAAAGACAAAATCTTCACCGCCATCAATGGCCTCATATATCGCAACCCCGCTGGGCATTCTTGAAAACAACTGCCTAAATTGGTTTTCACTTATAAGCAATTTTCTTTGGGTGGTAACGTATTCATAGGCTTGCTGTATGCTTGAGCTGAGTTCTTTATATACCGTTTCAGGGTCGCCATGTTTATTGATGTAGCAGAATGCTCCTAAATTCAGAGCTTTAACCGCTACTTCTTCGCGCCCTTTACCGGTAAAAACAATAAAAGGGGGTGGCTGTTCAACTCTTTTTCTAAGTTCAGCAAGAAAGTCCAAGCCTGATTTATAAGGCATTTCATAATCTGAAACAATCACATCATATGATTGGACTGCCAGCTTTTTTAAAGCCTCATCTACAGAGGAGGCGCTTTCAACACTTAAGTTACCTTCAATTTCCAGAATATCCTTAGTTATAGCTAAGGCGTTTGCGTCATCGTCTACATGTAAAACACGGCAATGGTTACCCATAGATAAAAACCCTCAATCTCCTTTTTGCTGGTTTGTAAAGGTTATATTCTATACTACAATAAACAACAGCGTTATATTTAATTTTTAAATTCCAAATACTTATTACCAAACTTTTTTTGTTACCTGCCTAACTAGATTTCTAAACCTCTTCCAGTCTGTGACTAACTTTTTAAATCAACTCTTCACATTAACTATCCAACTACATAAGGCTGGTATACTTGAACATTGAAAAACGAATCGAGTTAATCTGTAGACCTCCAACTGAAGAAATCCTAACTCCGGAGGATCTCAGGCAACTTATAGAAAAAGAAGAGCACCCCATAGCTTACAACGGTTTTGAGCCATCTGGACTTGTACACTTGGGCACAGGAGTTATCTGTGCCTACAAAATGAAAGACTTTGTTGAAGCGGGTGTGCGTTTTAAGGTTTACTTATCGACGTGGCATGCTTGGCTAAATAACAAGCTCGGAGGAGATTTGAAGTTAATCAGGAAGGCTGCTGACCTATTTCGGCATTCTTGGATCGCTTTGGGGGTTCCAGCCGATAAAGTTGAGTTCATATATTCTGACGAACTCTACGATAACCTTGAGTTTTGGGCAAAAACCGTGAAAATCGCCAAAAACCTAACTATAGCCCGAACAACACGCACGCTGGAAATTGCGGGAAGAAAAGAAACAGAAGCCCACTACGTGAGCGATTTTCTCTATACACCTATGCAGGTTGCAGATATTTTCCATTTAGATGTAAAAATTTGCCAGTTAGGCATGGATCAACGCAAAGCCAACGTTGTCGCACGCGAAATCGGCGAAAAAATCGGCTGCTGGAAACCCGTGTGTGTTCATCATCACTTGCTTCAAGGACTGGAAAAACCAAAAATTTGGCCAATTCCACAGGGCCAAGAAAAAGAAGCTGTTGCATCTGCCAAAATGAGCAAAAGCAAACCTGACACCTGTATCTTCATCTACGACACACCAACCGAAATTAAACATAAAATGTCTAAAGCGTTTTGTCCAGAGAAAACCGTAGCTTTCAACCCAGTGCTCGACATTTGCAAGTATATTATTTTTCGAGAAAACCCTATATTCACAATTGACCGCCCAACCAAATTCGGAGGCGCAGTACAATTTGAAAGCTTCAACGAACTCGCCGAAGCGTATACAACGGGAAAAGTGCACCCCCTAGACCTTAAAAACAGCGTTGCCGACCAACTTGCTGTTATACTGGAACCTGTCAGAAAATACTTTGAGTCAAACAAAGAAGCAGCCGAGTGCTTGGAAACCATACGGAAAGCTAAAATCACAAGGTAACTGTGCTTTGTCATCTAAGTTGAAGGAAAAAGAAGAGAAACTGCAACAAATCTTAGAATCCCTCATAACGGAATCGGCAAAGGGCACCCTTATAATTGTGGAAGGTCAAAAGGATCTCCAAACCTTACGTAACATAGGCGTCTGCGGACCAATATTAACCGTGAAAACAGGCGGCAAATCTTTCAACGAAGCTCTGTATGAAATTCAGAAAACTCATGCTTTAGAGGTAATTCTCCTTTTAGATTTTGACAGACGTGGAAAGGAAGGCACCGCGCACCTCAAACAAAACCTAGAATTTGCAAAAATTAAACCTAACCTGCGATATTGGCAAGGTCTCTCAACTCTACTTGGACGCGAAATTCAATGCGTCGAAAGCCTAACTGGGTACATCAACACTTTAAAGAAAAAAACCGCTCTGTAAACTCAAAAGCCACCATTGCATTTTAACCTGTTTTCCTAACAAGCTTTTTACCCAACGGAACGCAGAATTTAAACTGTGGGGAATACTTTGCCACTTACGGATTACCAGAGAATGCACATAGGCTTTGACGACACTGACTCCACACGTAAAGGCTGTACCACCTATGTAGCAGCACTTCTTGTGGCAGAGTTAGAGAAGTTTAAGGTGCGTTTTCGAGATTACCCTAGTTTAGTTAGGTTAAATCCTAATGTTCCTTGGAAAACGCGAGGTAACGGTGCCTTATGCTTGCGCATCGAGTTCCCTCAAGACGCCGAGGTACAACTAAAAGAAAAAATTATTGAGTTAATCAAGGAAAACTCGGATCTCAATTGGCACGGTACAGACCCAGGTATTGTTTTCCTAAAAAGTGATGACATACCAGCTGAAATCACCACGTTTACAAAGCGTGCAATCAGAAACATCGTGACGCTCAAAGAAGCCCTGCAGCTAATCCGTAAATTCCACGCTGAAGCGCTGGGATATAACACTCAACGGGGCATCATCGGTGCCCTCGCAGCGATAGGAGAAACTTTTGGCGGAGACTACACTTACGAATTGATTGCCTATCGCCTAGCAGAAAACCGTGGCACCAAACGGCAAGTAGATACAGCATCAATTTTCAAAATGGACAGCACCTTGCAACCGTACACTTTTAACAATGTGGACTATGCAAAACCACGCGTTATTATTACCCCCAGAGGTCCTGACCCGATTTTATTCGGGATCAGAGGAGAAACAGCCGAGGTAGTAAAGAAGGCGTTCAGTATGGTTAAGACGTTGGAGCCTGTGGAACGCTGGATGATTTTCCGTACTAACCAAGGAACAGACGCTCATCTTACACGTGTTGAAACATTAAAAGAAATTCAACCTTATCAGTCAATAGTCGTCAAAGGCGTCGTTTCTCGTCCACCTATGGTTGTTCCTTTACGACACGTGGTTTTTGCAATAAAAGACCACTCAGACGAAGTAGACTGTGCAGCTTATGAACCAACGGGTGATTTGCGTAAAGTAGCACGTCAACTTACCTTGGGCGACGTTGTTGAAGTTTATGGCGCCGTACGTAAAGTTTCAGGTAAACCTTTAACGGTGAATCTTGAGAAAATTCACGTTTTACAATTAGCTCCACAGTTTGTAAAACAGAATCCAGCATGCCCAAAATGTGGCAAACGATTAAAATCCATGGGGCAGAGGCAAGGTTTCAGATGTGAAAAATGCGGCTCCAGATATAACGATGTTGCTAAAACTGAAGTTGCTGTAGCTCGCGGATTAAATTTGGGGCTTTATGCAACTTCACCATGCTCACAACGACATCTAACTAAGCCCCTAAGGCGTTATGGTTTGGAAAAACACGGTGAAGCCATGGCGGACATGTTTGCCCAGTGGCATTCTTAAACTTTGATTTGGTTGGCGAAATGATTTAAATTTGTGGAGTCTGTAACTCAAACAGCAAAGAACTAATCCGTTACCATGAGGCTTTCAAGTTGAAGGAATTTCCAGCTGAGACATATGCCTTGCCTTTCTTTAAACAGGAAGGATTTATTCGGAAACATTGCCCAAAGTGTGGCGAATACTTTTGGACGCAAGATGCCCACCAGGAGTACTGTGGCGAATCCAGCAGTGACGAGTGTGGCTGTTACACTTTTCTGAAGAATCCGCCTACGAAAAAGCGGTTTACTTTACCTGAGATGCGTGAAGCGTTTTTGTCTTTTTTTGAGCAACAAGGTCACACAAGAATTAAACCTTACCCTGTAGTAGCACGTTGGCGCAGCGACATTTACCTCACCCATGCCAGCATAATTGACTTCCAACCCTATGTAACCGAAGGCATCGCACCACCGCCTGCAAACCCGCTGGTTATCTCTCAACCATCCATAAGACTAACCGATATCTCGAACACCGGACCAACTTTCGGTAGGCATTTAACAATTTTTGAAATGGGCGGCGCGCATGCTTTCAATTACCCTGACAAAGAAGTTTACTGGAAAGATGAGACGGTGCGTTATCATCACGAGTTTGCTACGAAGGTTTTGGGAATAAAATCTGAAGAAGTTATCTACAAAGAGGGAGTTTGGGTTGGCGGCGGTAACGCTGGACCTGACGTTGAATGCATCGTGCGGGGCTTAGAGGTGGGCACATTAGTGTTTATGCAATACAAAGTTGCCGGCGATGAATTTGTAGAGTTGCCAATACGTACTGTGGACACAGGTTACGGCATAGACAGGTTCGCGTGGATCAGTCAGGGTGTACCAAGCTGTTTCCAGGCCATATACGGAGATTTGTTAGACAAAATTTTCGATATGGCAAGTATCCTCAAGGTGGATGATGAATTTCTGTTTCGCATCGCCAAGTTTTCAGGTTTAGTCAGCGTAGATAAAATGGCAAACAGATGGGTCACAAGACGACGAGTTTCGGAACTTTCAGGCATCGACTTAGAAACGATGGACAAAATTCTTATACCCATCGAGAATGGGTGGGCGATAGCTGACCACACCAAGACCTTGAGTTTCATGCTTTCCGAAGGAGTAGTGCCATCAAACATTCAAGAGGGATATCTGGCACGCATGTTATTTCGCAGGGTTTACCGCCTGCTACGTCACTTAAACATTCCAATTGATAGATTGTACGATATCGTGGAGCTTCAGGCAGAATATTGGGGCGCAGATTTCCCACAGATTAAAGCTATGCGAGAAGAAATTGTAGAAATGCTCAAAGTTGAACAAGAGAAGTTCGAAGACACCTTAAAGCGCGGAGAAGGCATAGTCAAACGAATAGCAGATGACCTCAAAAGTAAAAAGACCTGTAAAATTTCAGATGCCACTCTGTCAGAGTTGTATGACTCACACGGTTTACCCCCTGAAATCGTCAAAGAATTCGCAGAAAACGAAGGCATAAAAGTGGACATACCAGAGAACTTTTTTTCATTAGTTGCAGAGAGGCATATGCAAGCAAACAAACCCACAGAAGACAAAGAAACCCAAGTGGAGCTTTCACTAGAGCTTGCCGTTGAAGGACTACCCCCAACCGAACAACTGTACTACACAGATACTTACATGCGAGAGTTCGAAGCAAAAGTTCTGAAAATCATAAACAACGAATTCATTGTGCTCAACCGCACTTGCTTTTACCCCGAAGGTGGCGGGCAACCTGCAGACCATGGATACTTCGCCTACGACGGAGGTGTTCAAGCTGAGGTCGTAGACGTGCAGAAAATCGGCAAAGTCATTTTGCACAAAATCAAAACAGTTAATCCACCTAAAGTTGATTCTGTTGTTCAGGGCATTTTGGACTGGGAGAAACGTTATGCGCTAATGAAGGCTCACACAGGCACTCACCTAATTAACGGAGCAGCAAGACGAGTTTTAGGCGAACATGTGTGGCAGGCGGGCACACAGAAAGGCACGGAAACTACTCGTATTGACATTTCCCATTATAGACGGCTAACACCTGAAGAAGTTCACAGAATTGAAACTTTAGCCAACGAGGCTATTTTGGCGAATATGCCTGTTGAAACAGCGTGGTTACCAAGGAATGAAGCTGAGACCCGTTATGGCTTCAGACTGTACCAAGGTGGCGCTGTGCCAGGCAAAGACATCCGTGTGGTAAAAACGGGTAATTGGGATGTGGAAGCCTGTGCCGGCACCCACCTAAAAAACACGGGAGAAATCGGTTACATTAAAATTCGTAGCACCGAGCGTGTTCAAGACGGTGTAGAACGACTGGTTTACTCAGTTGGAATGCAAGCCGTCAAAGCGGTGCAAGCGCAGGAACGGTTGCTATGGAAAATCGCCGAAGTTTTGAATGCACCTCTAGAGAAACTGGACAAAACTGCGGAGCGCGTCGTTAAGGAGTTGCGGGAAGCTAACGTAGAGAAACGTAAACTGCTCAAGGAGTTGGCTGCTAAGGAAAGTGCAGGTAGCGCTGGAACGGGGGCAGCAGATATGCAAGAAGATATTGCAGGTGTAAAGTTAATCAAACGGAACTTTGGCGAAGTCATAGATTTAAACCGTATGGTGCAGACTGCTAACGAAATCATAAAACGGAGTGAAGCAACGGTTACGCTATTTTATGGTGCAGATGGAAAAACGGCAAGAATAATGATTATGGCTGGAAACGCCGCCGTAGCTAAAGGCATTAACGCCAACGATATTGTAAAGGTCGCAACTCCAGTTTTTGGCGGAGGCGGCGGAGGACGACCAAACTTTGCGCAGGGTGGAGGAACTAAACCTGAAAGACTACAGGAAGCGGTAAAAGCCGCCGAGGAAACAATCAAAAAGCAATTGAACAAATGAAACAACCACCCAAAATGTATTTCTGACATGAAACCTGTGCGTTGATAATGGAAGACCCATAGTTACCCGCCTTTTTCACAAGTTGCAACACTCAACACAGCCAAAAAATCCCCAAAACCCTTTTACCTTGCTCCCCAACTTAATCAAAGCATCCAACTGAGGCTTCACCGTTGCAGGAAATTTCTCAAAACGCTTTTGAACTACTTGTAAAGCCCGTTCGTCGACTCATTGAACAAAAGGGCTTCACAAAACCTACTGAACCCCAGCAGAAAACCATACCAAAAATCCTCGAAGGAAAAAACCTTCTTCTCATTTCGCCGACGGCAACTGGAAAAACCGAAGCCTCATTTCTTCCGGTTCTCAGTATGCTCTTGCAAGCACCAAAAACACCAGGCATAAAAGTTCTATACATAACGCCACTGCGTGCTCTTAACCGCGACATGCTGGAACGTCTCGAATGGTGGTGCAACAACCTAGACATCAAACTTGCTGTACGCCACGGCGACACCGACACCAAAGAGCGCCAACGGCAATCCAGAAGTCCACCAGACATACTCATAACGACCCCTGAAACGCTGCAAGCTATACTTTCAGGCTGGATACTGAGGCAACATGTGCAAAGTTTACGCTGGGTCATAATAGATGAAGTCCATGAGCTTTCAGATACAAAACGCGGTAGTCAACTTGCTCTGGCGTTGGAACGCATACGTTATCTCATAGGTACCGATTTCCAGATGATTGGCTTATCAGCAACTATAGGTAGCCCGGATAAAGTTGCCCAATTTCTTGTTGGTGATCAGCGTCCCGTTGAGATTATTCGTGTTCCTGTTGCCAAGATGGTCAGGCTGCAAGTGCTCTACCCAAAACCATCAGAGGGAGATGTTCAACTTGCAGCAGAACTCTTCACCCACCCAGAAGTTGTAGCCAGACTTCGTGTCATCCGCGATCTTATGAGTAAACACAAATCTGTCCTGCTCTTTACCAATACGCGCTCCATCTCTGAAGTGCTTGCCAGTCGACTCAAACTCTGGGACATAGATTTTCCCATAAGCATTCATCACGGTAGCTTAACCAAAACCAGCCGTATCGCAGCTGAAACAGGGCTCAAAAGCGGTGAACTCAAAGGCTTAATCGCCACAAGCAGCCTTGAACTAGGCATAGACGTAGGGCGAATAGACCTTGTCATACAATACATGAGTCCACGACAAGTGACACGGCTCATCCAGCGGGTTGGCAGAGCCGGACATACTTATGGTCACGTTGCACAGGGCATACTCATAGGTGTGGACAGTGACGACACCCTCGAAGCCCTTGTCATAGCCCGACGGGCCCTCAAAGAACAAATGGAACCTGTTGACGTGCCGCCCAAACCCTATGACGCCCTCACCCACCAAATTGCAGGCCTCCTCCTCAAAACTAAAAGACTAAGCTTTAACCAAATCTTGGATATCGCCAAGAAAGCTTATCCCTATGAAAGCCTTACCCTTGAGGATATAGAAAAAACCATCAAATATATGCACAGCCGCAATCCCCGCCTTGCTTGGGCAAGCTTCGAAGACAAAATAGTCCTCAAGCCTTCTCAAACCAAAGCCCTCTTCGAGTACTACTTTGACAACCTGTCCATGATTCCGGAAGAAAAACAATTCCTCGTTATAGACGAAACCAGCGATGCCTCCATAGGCGTCCTCGATGAGGCTTTCATGGCAGAATATGGTAAGGCAGGCACAAAATTCATAATCCGAGGTAGCCCCTGGCAAATAATCCACACCACCGAAGACAAAGTCTACGTAAAACCCGTAGACGACCCATCAGGAGCAATCCCCAGCTGGATAGGCGAAGAAATTCCCGTACCCTATGAAGTGGCACAGGAAGTCGCCCAAATCCGTAGCTTCGTAGAAGAAAAATCTCACCGTGGACTTACCCCAAAACAAATTAGCGTTCTGCTCAGCGAAGAGTATCCAGCTGACGCAGAAACAATACAGCGTGCCATCTCCGAGACCATAGAGCAGGTAAATCAGAAAATCCCAGTGCCCACCCCTAATCGCCTTGTAATCGAAGACTGGGAGGACTTTGTTATAATCCACGCCAACTTCGGCTCCCTCACAAACCGTGCCCTAGCCCAACTTATCGGTCAAGCGCTCTCTGACAAACTGGGCTTTAGTATTGTTGTACAACACGACCCCTACCGCATTTTTGTGCAAACATTGGGACACACTAATGCTGAAAATCTAAAACAAACACTAGAAGAACTGCAGAACACACCCCAGCAAAATATCATAGCCGCATTAACACGGTCAACTGTGAAAACTGGGCTTTTCAAACGCCGTGTGATTCACGTTGCCCGCCGATTTGGCGCCCTAAAAAAATGGGCAGACTTCAGCAACGTTAGCCTCCAAAAACTTATCACAAGTTTCGAGAACACACCAATTTACGATGAAAGCGTCAAAGAAGTTTTCACAAAAGACCTTGACGCTGAGGGTTTGTTGATGGTTCTAAAAAAGATGCGTAAAGGCGATATGCAACTGCAAGTTGTAGACAATAAAGGTAACGCCACCCCTATAGCACGCGTCGGCATAGAGCATGTAGGCATGAAAACAGACTTAATTCCCCCTGAACGTATGCATACTGTGTTGCTAGAGACAGCTAAAGCGAGGTTACTCAACGAGACAAACAGTTTCATCTGTACCTGTTGCTGGAGTTATCTAGAGTCGCTCCGTGTAAAAGACCTGCCTGATAAACCAGTATGTCCACGATGTGGCTCTCCAGAACTGGGGCTTTTGAAAGTAGCCGAAGAGTATGCACAGCCACTTATCGAAAAGAAAGGTCAAAAACTGACAAAAAGTGAAGAGAGACTGCAAGCACTTGCATTCCAATCCGCTCAGCTAATAGCGAAACACGGCAAAAAGGCAGCTATAGCGCTAAGCGCGCACAGAGTCAACATAGCCGACATCGCTGGTGCACTCAAAACCGAAGATTCAAACAAATTCTACGAGCTAATTCTTGAAGCCGAACGCAAAGCATTACACAAACGCTTTATGTAACTTTAACCCGCCTTCAGTTCTAACTATCTCAAAAAACGACTCTACAGTCAAGCAAGACTGTTTGTCTTCTCAAGTTAGCCGAATGGGCTCCCTATCCAAGAACCACGCTCTGTGAACTTTTGCCTCTCAATGTTTTCGTCAGCCACTGAATCTAAGATTTTTTTCCAAACCTCACCTAACGGTTCTCTTTTTTCTCTAAAAAATGGTAAATCTACAACCTTCAACATGGATAAGTCGTTGGCGCTATTTCCCACTCCCACCGTCAGAACTTGTGAAAATTTCTCAACATACAACTCTTTTAATTTTACAACAGCGGTTCCTTTGTTGTGTTTCCCTTTTAGATGGTAGTAACGATCACCCTTTGTTACTTCAACCCCCTCATCTTCTGCCGCCTCCAGTAACTTCTTTTCATCGCAACTTATCATTCGAAAGGGTTCATCATATTCCCTTTGCTTTGCCAGCGCAGCTAACTCTACCCGCAGACCATTTTCATGGGAAACTTCTTCAACAGTCATGTCCCCAAAACCAATAAGTTTACACCCTGTTCTGAAGCTGATGTTTCGAAGTTTTTTTCTTAATTCTAAATAGGGTAAACCTAACTCTATTATGTTGTATTTTTTTGTTTTTTTATTGAAGGTAGCTGATCCTTCAAAGTAGTTTTTAGGCATAAAAACTGCTCCGCCATTTTCCGAAATAAATGGGTCACTTAAGTGGAGTGATTTACGATAAAACTCAATTTCTTTCCTTGTTTTGCTACTGCAAATCACAACAGCAACCTTAAACGATAGCAACTGGTCAATTATGGGTTTCACATTTTGGAAACTGTAATTTTCGTCTAGAACTGTGCCGTCAAGGTCCGTAAACACAACTGTTTTCATGCATTTACCTTTCTATGGCTGCCTTTTTGAGACGTTCTCTTGCGTTGGGCATAGCGGAAATCACCCTTAGCCAATCAGGAAGTTGGTTGGCAGTTGGCTTTTGTAGATAACTCTTACCTGCTTGCGTTATCACCTCAGATAAAGCATCAACACTGGTTTCTTCTTCATGCCTATCGAAAGGCAGAGAATTACAAATGTTGTCCGCGTGGTATTGGCGGACTCTGTCTTGTGCAAACCGCCGATACGTAACTTGTAGACTGAGCAAGAAAGCCTCTGAAATATCTATTCCTTCAGTTTCAGTTAACGTTCTCAGCAAAGTGATGAAACTGTCTTCAGCTGTTTTAAGCAACGCATCAGGGCTAATGGGTTTATGTTTATGATCAAAAAAGCCCAAATCCACCTCACAGATGCGTTTATTTGAGACATTCCTGTAGAGCTCAGCAAGTGTTCCTATCTCTAGACCCCAGTCTGCAGGAATTCGCAGGTTTAAAGCTAAATCGCTGTATATTGCTATTTCCCCAGAAAGCGGATACCTGAATGACTGTATATAGCGAATAAAAGTCGATTTGTGACCAAGCTTCTTCTGTAACGCCGCAAGCAAGGGATTTATAAACAACCTGTAGATCCGACCGTACATCCTTTTAGTATCAAGGTTAATTCGAGCATAGTAACCTTTTGAAAACCAAAAATCCAATCTTGGCTCAACAACAGTGTACAACAGTTTAGTAGGCAACATACCTGAATAAGAGAGTATGTCTGCATCATGCACCGCGAATGCAAACAATTCAAGCGAAGCAATTCCAATCGCCAACCAGAGATCTCTGCCCTTTCCATACGACGCTGAAACGTCCAGTCCTTTACTTTGTAGCTCATCTAAGATCTCTAAAACCTGCGGCTTGTTGCACCAAACAACTTCACAGGGCACTTCAAACTTTTCTGTCAACTGTAAGGTTTTTTGATAATTTGGCTCGTTAGCTGAGAGGGCTATGTACACTTTTTTCAGATATATGCATTCATTTAAGCCTTCAAAAATTTTTTGTAAAACCTGATTTTTTAGGTCGTTTTCATGCAAGGGAATTATAACCCCTGCGGGGTATTTGTTTTTCAAGGCTAACATTTGGGCTTTAAGGTGGTCAAAATTCATACAGAAATCGTGAATTCTCGTTATTTTTCCTTGCTCAAGATCTATTATTATTCACCCCCGTCAACAAATTAGGTGTTAATTCTCTTTGAAAGAATTTTGTTGATTTTTATTAGCGCGTTTAGCTAAAAATACGTGATAATAATATTTATAAGTATTCCCCAGTACTTATTGCGGTAAATCTACGGCTTAATTGTTTACTAAAACCCTAGGAATAGTGCCTATGGCGAATCTTTCGGAGATACTTCAACAATTGCTCCCAATAAACCCGTTAACTAGCGAAATCATTGTTGCCATACTCTTATTTGGCGTGACTGCTACGGTGGGATGGGTAATTTACTATGTTTTCAGTCATCACTTTTCCAGATGGGCGCAAAAAACAAAAACAAATCTTGATGATGAAATACTCAAAAGCATAAGGACAATGATTCTTCTTTTGATAATAACCATAGGCATCTATTATGCTTTAACATCTTTGTCTTTTATAGCTCCCTATGAAGTAGAGTTAGCTCAAATTTTCTCAGTTGTTCAAATTCTGCTGGTAGCTTTTGCAATAACTAGAGTAGCTAATGTTCTAATTGATTGGTATGCCACCAGACAAGTTGGCTATGAAAAAGGAAAAAATAATCATCTTATGTTTATTCTAAAGAAAGCAGTACAGTTAGTTGTATATGTAATGTCCTTTTTGGTGATTTTATACGTTTTCAAAATTGACCTCTCTGGAGTTATTGTTGGTTTAGGCGTTGGTGGTATCGCAATAGCATTAGCAGTACAAAATACGCTGAGTGATGTTTTCAGCGCGTTCTCAATTTATTTTGATCATCCCTTTGAAATTGGCGATTTTGTAGTTATAGGTGAGCACAGCGGGACCGTAACCAACATTGGCGTGAGATCCACACGTATAAAACTTCTCCAGGGCGAAGAGTTAATAATTTCAAACAAGGAACTTACATCAACACGTATTAGAAATTTCAAAAGACTCGACAAAAGAAGGATAACCTTCAATTTCGGCGTCGTGTACAGTACACCCTCCAATAAATTAAAACGGATCATAGAGATAGTTACCAAAATCATCAATGATATAGACATAGCAGAACTAGATCGGGTGCACTTCGCCCGCTTCGGAGATTTTAGCTTGATCTTTGAAGTAGTATACTACATGAAAGTGCCTGGATACAGAGAATACATGGATACGCAACAAAAAATTAACTTCGCAATTAAAGATGCTTTTGAAAAAGAGGGCATAGAAATGGCTTTCCCAACACAGACAATTTACCTTAAAGCAAACTCTGAAAACGTTCCGTTACATCAAAAAGCGTAAATTACAAATAAAACAAAAAAGATTTGTTTAACCACTTAATTCCACCAGAGAATTACGTTAAATGGGTGGAAATACTTATATTTATTCAACAACGCCATTCATTCGACAGTTAATGTTGAAAATATAGTTAATAAGAGGAAAGATGTATGGTGCAGTCGCTCTTTGCAGATTTACTGCTAAACTTGGTTGTTATAGGCTTCTCTTTCCTCGCTTTGAATTGGGCTAGCAATTTAGCAATAACTAATGCCCTCAAAGTTTCTGCCATATCACAACTCGGAAAAACATCCATAGGCTTTACATTAATTGCGATGTCCACAACTTTACCCGAATTAACCGTTGCAGTGATTGCGGCGTCAACAGACGGCGCAGCCCTTTCCGTTGGAAACGTGCTGGGATCAAACATTTTCAACATAAGCTGCGTTATTGGCTTGTCCGCATTGCTTGTTTACATTCGGCCGCGTAAGTTTGGACGTGAGAAACGTGTTGAACTTAACGTTATGCCCAGTCTCTCTAAGTCTGAACTAAGCAATATATACTTTGGTCTCTTCGTATCTTCAGTGGTTCCGTTGATCTTAATTTACATAGCCACAGCCACATGGGCAGTGGGGTTAATTCTTCTGCTAATTTTTGCTGGTTACATGTATGTCATGTCAAAAGTGCGCCTTCCCTCTGAAAATGGTGAACCTGATCCTCAAGAAAAAAAGAAACTGAAACGTTACGTGGCTTTTACGATAGGCGGAGCATTAGGTGTTGTTTTAAGCGCAAATTTCTTGGTGGATTCAGCTGTGGCTATAGCTGAAAGTGTGGGTGTGCCTCAAACAGTTATCGGCGCAACCATAATTGCCTTCGGTACAAGTCTTCCTGAATTAACAGTCAGCTTGAAATCTGTTTTACGTGGGCATTCTGATTTAGCCTTCGGTAATCTCATAGGCGCTAGTTTCATCAATACCACATTGATATTAGGGATAACCTTTTTTGTTCCTCAACTGGTTGGTGCACCTATAATTATGAACATGAACGTCTTCCAAAACCTAGTTATTTTCTCAATTATCATCAACTTGTTTTTCTGGTATTTCCTATCAAGAGAGAAAATAAGTTGGAAGGAAGGGGCAATATTTTTGTTCATTTATCTGCTGTTTTTAGCAACAACCTTAGGTTTTATTAATCCAACAACAGTAGCTTAGCTCTACAACCATTTTTCTTCTCCGTTATGTTCATAATGAGAAATTGCACGTTTTGATTATATTCTGCTTACTTTATGTTTTATCGGCTCCAATGGTTCTCAATGTTTATTGACACAAAAATGTCTAACTATGCTTATTTAATGTAGATTTTGTATGCAAATGTAATGGCAAATCTTTTATTCGCCATATCATAAGAAACCATAACTAAGTCACCTTATGGAGGAAACTAGATGGCTAAATGTTCAAAATGTGGAACCGACGTTTCAAAAGCAAAAAAGACTTGGAAAATGGCTGGGCGACCTGATAAATCAGGTAAACGCATGCAACTTGAAATAGGTCTCTTTGAATGTCCCAAATGTAAGACGACATTCCGAGAAGTCTTAAGCAAAAAGAAAATCTGAGCGCCGCAACAACTCTCAGATAGACCTTCACCTCTAACGCTTGACAATATTACGCTTTTCCCTAAAATCTCCTTCCCATTTTTTTGTTTTTATATCGGCGGTAAGTTTTAAAACATCAAAAGCTACTTGGAACAAGAACTTATCAGCAAAATCAGCAGGAAGCCACCGTGACAAAAACATTCAAAAGTCTCTGGAAAAACGAGTATCTCAAAACAGCCGTTTTGATATTTGCCCTTTTACTTATCGTCTTGGGGTTTTTTATAGCTGAAATCGCAGGGTTAATCCGTGTAGTTACCACTCCAAGCATGGCGATAGGCTATACGGGACCAGGGCATGAGTGGACGCACCCTTTTGATCGAACCATACAAGTCGGCGACATAATAGTAATTCAATCAGTAAACCCTGAAGACCTCAATGCCAACTATCCAAACAGCGACATAATAGTTTATCACATATACTCCTCAGACGTACCAATCGTCCACAGGATAGTGGCTAAAGAGCAAATCAACGGCACATGGTACTTCTACACCAAAGGAGACGCTAATGGCTGGAATAAATGGCCCGCAACACCCAGTCCAGCAGAATACGACGCATGGGCTCCAAGTCCAATCCCACCCGGCATGATCATCGGCAAAGTCGTCATGCGTATCCCTTGGGTTGGAAACATCGCCATTTTCATGCAAGGCATTCTCGGAGTAAGAAATAATCACTTAGTTATACCCATAATCTTAGCCCTCATCGTTATTCTCATAATAGTCGAATTCATAATTCCTATTTGCAAACACAAAAAACATTTGACCAAAAAGACGCCTCAACAAGGCTAATGTAGATGTATTTATAAAGAAAACCGATTTAATAAAGTTCAGGGAGAAGTAACATTATTGACTAAAGTCAAAGCCAATATAAGTATTGAAAACGTTGTCGCCTCCGCTACTCTGAACCAGAAGGTGGATTTAAACGCAGTTGTGAAGAGCTACCCTGGCGTGGAATATCGACCTGAACAGTTTCCAGGGCTTGTTTTCCGACTAAAACGACCTAAAACTGCAACTTTAATTTTCAATTCTGGAAAAATGGTGTGCACCGGCGCTAAATCTGAGAAGGAAGCTCGCCGGGCAGTTATGAAAGTTATCAAGGAACTAAAAAAAGGCGGCATAATAATTATAAGTAAACCTGAACTGAAAATACAAAATATTGTGTCTTCTGCAAGCCTAGGCGGCTTGATTGACTTAGAAAAAGCCGCGTACACTCTTGGGAAAACTATGTATGAACCTGAACAGTTCCCGGGGCTAATCTACCGTATGGATGAACCAAAGGTGGTAATTTTGCTATTTGCTAGTGGTAAACTTGTTTGTACAGGCGCCAAAAAGGAAGAAGACGTTTATGATGCAGTAGCTAAACTGCATCAGCTGCTGGAAACGCAAAATCTAATTTTTTATGATTAGCCAACTGATTTTTAATTCTTCTTAATTTGTTTTTTGATTATTTTTAGATTTTCCTCGTCAATGGCGCCCATCTCATATAGTGTGTTTGCGATTTCACTGATTCTAAGAAGCGTGTGCAATTTTATTCCTTCTTTTTCTAGTTTTTCTTTGCCCCCTTCTTCTCTGTCCAAAAAAGCCACGGCATCCGTCACTACTCCTCCCTCCGAACGTACTGCTTCCGCTGCTTTTTGTATGGTTAAACCTGTGGTCACCAAATCATCAACAATAAGAACGCGGTCTCCTGAAACCAAGACGCCCTCCACTCTTCTTTCTCTGCCATGAAGCTTAGGTGCTTGGCGAGAGTAAAGGAAGGGTTTTTTTAATTCAAAAGCAACCTGCGAAGCAAACGGTATGCCAGCTATAGGTATACCTGCGATTCTGTCAAAATTTTTAATTCCCACTTCCATGGCTATTGAATGTGCACAGAAGTTGCATATGTCTTGAAATACATCTGGAAAACTTGGGATAACCCGAAGGTCAATATAATAGGGGCTGGTCTTACCACTTGTAAGCTTAAAAATTCCAAATTGCAGAGCGCCAAGTTTGTTGAGAATTTTAGCAATTTCCATTTTTTTTGGTTCGTTCATGTTTTCTTTTCCCCTTTTGAAATCTGATATATCTTGTTTATTTCAGGAATCAAACAAGTGGTTTTTGGCAATTCTCGCTTAAGCGTTTCAGCAAATTTTTTCTGGTTAACCACAGTGTTCGAATGATAAGGAACTGCAACTTTGGGTTTAGTTAGCCAAGCAATTTCAAAACCTGTTTCAGCGGATGCCCCTGGTGCTATGCCCACGGTGCAGAAAACAACGTCTAGCTGTTCCTTCTGTGCTATGGTCGCCATTTCTGGGTATGGTGCGCTGTCAGAGGTGTGCCATATTTTGACTCCGTCTTCGCTTGTAATAATAAATGTTACAGGCGTCGCAGCTGGATGTTTGGCTTTTTCGGCTTTGATGACGACTTCTCCGATTTTTGTTTGTTCGCCTGTTTGAATTTCTCTCAGCTTTTCAGGAGGCAGAATGTTCCTCAGAGAACGAAAAGATGTTGAGTCGGCAATTACAAGGCATGATGTTGCCTTTTGCAGTTCGGCAACCAGTCTTTGGTCGAGATGATCGTAGTGTTCATGAGATATCAGGATTGCGTCAACTTGAGTAAAATTTCGTGCTTTGATCTCTACAGGATCTATGAGTAAGGTTTTAGAGGGTGTTTTTAAGAGTAACCCTGCATAATTATTTATCCAAACAAAAAAGACGGTGTTTTTCTCTGGAACTTTAGTGACTGACATGACAACTCCTCAACAGCTAATACTATGAAAGACAATTTTAAAGAATCTTTTGTTATTAACCTCAACCCAAGCAACGTTCATTGATGCTACCGCTGGTACATCCAGTCAAGATACTCGGAGGTTGTATCAAAAAATTGATCCATATAATCACTAAATACGCGGTAGACATGTATATCGTTTCCAAGGGAAGGACGCCAAATATTCATCCAATTGTAAATTTCAGTGGAGACACTGTTCAATGCAATTTGTCCAAGCGTATCATGGCTAAAGTAGTCTCTGATGGGGTCAAGAATGACAAGCTTGCCTTGGGTAAATGGAATTTGAACAGCCACATGTCCTGCTGTGCTCCCAGTTATCCATATACATTCAACAGTGTACCTGTAGCTACTGTTGCCGTCGAAGAAGTAAGCGCGTATAATAGAGGTTAAAAGTACAGCTATATCTTCACAGTCTCCCATTCCTAATGTCAAAGTTTCATTAGGGTACTGGATCATTTGATTAGTGTGCCGTAGACCTTTTGTTTCTACATCTGTGAGTTCATAGGGCAAAATTGGGTACAAACCATCTTCGCGATACTTGATGTTATTGTCGACCCAATCATACATTGCTTTGATGTCTTTCCATATTAAATTTGGGTCGGTGACATTGCCGCGTTTTCCTGTAATATTATAGACAAGGCTTAACACGGTAGGGTCTGAGGGAACAATAAACTTGGCTACGTTTCCTCGCATAAGCCTTTGGTCAGTTAAGGTGCGCAATTCATTGTAATTTGCCATCGCCTTATCATATTTTGTCCTCAAACTGTTATAGAGGCTCTGTAAAGCTTCTAATCTGTCTAAATATGCGGCGTTCTCTGATCCTGTCGCTCCTGGATTAGGAACCTCCGAAGGCGACTCCATGAGTACACGGGTATAATTCCATTCAAGAAAACTGTAGTTGCCTAAAAGCCAATAATATTTCTGTTGCAGCGCTGTATATTCCTCTTTCAGGGTAGCCAAATTACTGGCCAAAGTGTTATTTCTGGTGTTTGCCGAATACAAGCTTAAAAGAGAAACTGACAACAACACTGCCATTATTATAAGTGCAAAGAACGTTAGCGTGGACTTTTTCATGGGCTATGCCTCTTAACAATTAGGCTCAAACAGTGTTTTTATACGTTATGAAAAATGCTGATTCAACAGCCTTTACATCAAATTCACTTTTTATTACAATGATTGAAGAATGCGCCCTTTGGTATATGGAACAAACTCTCTGATGTCCTCTATAGACACTTTACCTAACCTGTCACATTGATCTTTTGGCAACTTTAACATTAATTCTTTCAAAATCTTACGCAACAAATCTTTGCCCGTTTGGTCTCCAGGAACCAGCACCAAAAACGCCTTAGCTTCAGTTTTTACTGCATCTACGGCTCCACCAAAGAAGCACAATTTGCCGTTGTTCTCAACGACCCCCACGGCAACTTGTAGCGGTGTGCTTCGCATCCAGTTTCGTTTGCCTATTACTGCAAACGCTCCGTGAGGGACAAACTCGCCTGACAGACCGCTTTTTCTGAGCTGGTCTGGTTTTACCCAGTAGACATCAGCAGATCCCATTCCTTCACGCCAAGCTCTTGAAAAAGAGGCAGCGTACTCTCCTGCTTCCTTTAAAGTTTGTTCGCCTGGTTCTTTGCCTTCTGTTTTTACAACAACAAATGGTGAACCCACAATTTCAGCGTGGAAAACTACATCGTGAGGTGCTGTGTATTTCTTTACCAGTACCTCGTTACTGACGACATCTTTGCCTGCAACCACCAAGAAGCCTTCTGACGATTTAAACCATCGGAATTTTTCATACCATTCTTTGTTTTCTATGCGGCGCTTACTGAGTGCCTCTAAAGCTTCTGTGGGTTTGAGGTTTTTTAAACGTTCAGCTTCGCTTAAACCTGCTTGTATCTCTGCCAGTTGCTTTTTTGACTGCATAAGTGCTGCTAATGCTCCAGCGCCTTTCTGCTTTGTTTTTTTTCCTCTCTCGTAAAACTCGGCGGCGTTCTCAAATAGGGTTTTACGCAGACTCAAACTAAACTTCAAATCGTCAACGGCGACATTAACGGCGAGGTTCCGTGCTTCAAAAGAATCGAAAAAAACAAAAGGCGACTTTCCTGCACGTTTTTCTGGCAGAATTTTTGTGATAACCGCGTTCCAATCTTTGTTTTCGAGCTTTGCCTTAGAAAAAAGATCTAGTAATGTTTGGAGTTCTTTAGCGTGGGCGTAAATAGTGTTGCCTATTTTCTTTTCTCTCTCTGATTTTTTTTCAGACTCAGCCACTATCTGCTGTTGCTCAGCTATGATGCGTTTTATTTTTTCTTCCTCTCGTTTAAGGTCACCAGTTTGAATTTGCGCTTTTGCTTTTTCCACAGTTGTTGTTTTGACGTAAAATTCGTCGAGTGCCGCCTGAAAACTTGGAAATAATTGAACTTTAGCGTTTTCGTAGCGTTTTAGTTTGAAAGGCACAACATCCAAAAAAGTGTCTTCTTCGTCAAGAACTATACAGGGCTCAAGGTTCCTCAATAAAAGTGGTGAAAGTAAACTTTGCATTGACTCAAAGACTGCTTTGATTTCGTCTTTAATTAATAAATTGCCTGCCTTCAGTTTATCCACTTGAGCTCGAAGTAGTAACTCTTCTGCGTAGATACCGCCGATCCCTAAAAACCGGGCCAGAGTGCGTACAACCTCTACATCTCCAGACTTTCTGATGGCTTCCGCCAGTTCTTTCTCGTTGACTTTAAAGGGGTTTTTTCCGCTTGACGGAGGTAACTCAAAAACTGTGCCGCGAAGAATATTACGGTCACGCATTCGCTTGTAAACCAGTGCTTGCAGGATCTCACCTTTTTCGTTTACCAAAATTACGTTTCCTTCACCAAAAATCTCCACCACCAACTTCACGACGCCTTCATTCGTCTTAAAAGAAAGAGACACTACACGTTCAAACTCGTATTGTTCAATGTTTACAAGCCATGCGCCTCGAAGATACTTGCGTAGTGCCATACAGAACGCGGGAGGATTAGTTGGATTTTCCATGGCATAATTTGTAAGGTGAAGTCTTCGTCCAGCTTCAATTACCACACGGATCGGCGGCTTATCAATTTTGTGTAACTTCAAAGTGAAAGTTTTGGCGTCTGCTTGGTAAATGTTGTTTACCCGTGAATCCAAGATTTCCCCTTTTAACTCTAGCAGTACGGCGGCGATGTCAAAGCTGGTGAACTCTTTTTTGAACAATTTTCTTCACCTAACGGTTTTTAATAATGACTTTGGAGGTTATAAATAGACTCGGAAGTAGCGCTGGTGCCTGATTCAGTTATTTCTGAAGCTTATAGGGCGGTTTCCCTTTTTCCTTGGTTTTTGAAATGGTTATAGCAAATTGGGCACCTTTACCTGCTTCTCCTGTTTCTTTAATTGTCCAACCGTATATTTCGCAGAGTTTAGCCATAAGGTAGAGGCCGTGGCCTGTGCTTTTTCCGGTTTCTTCTTTGAACAGTGTACGTTTTACGTCATCGGTTATTCCTACACCGTTGTCTTCATAAACGAGTTTTAGTTCGCCGTGTGTTTCGTCTTCTTTATAATACAAGCTGATTTGGCTTACTTTCTTTCCATGTCTCAGAGAGTTATCAATAAAGTTATAGAAGAGTTGTCTCAATTGCGAGTCAGCCAGCACCATCAAACCGTGGCAATTGTTCTTGATTTTAACGTCTCCTATGTCTGAAACCAAAGCTGCTGCTTCTTCAAAGCTTTTCTCAACATCCACGTAAGCGGGTTCTTCCATACCCAAACTTTCGTATGCTTTTGCGAAGTCAAAAATTTTCACCATTTGCTTGCAAGCTGAACTAATAGCGTCCAGATATGGTAGGACGAAGTTGTTGGTGGGCAACTTTTTCTTAGCCAAATACACGTTGCTTTCGATAACTGAAAGTTTGTTTCTGGCATCATGCCTAGTCCACTTGCTTATGACGCTCAACTTTTCATTCATAAACATCAATTTATTCGTTAGTTTAGCAAGTTTTTCTTCTGCTTCTTTGCGTTCTGTGACGTCCTGGGCAAAGGCGAGAGTATCTCCTGATCGTAGCAGGACACCATTAAACAGAAAAACGCGACGTTTTCCGTCTTTAGTCGTGATTGTGGCGTATCCTTCTTTGACTTTACCTTCCTCTAAAATTCTTTTATGCCATTTATTGGCGATTTTGTGGCGTTCCGTCTCGTTTGGGTAGAGTTTTTTGAACCACTCATTTAAAGTTGGAATTTCCCTAATAGTGAATCCTGTTATTTCTTCCATTTTCGGGTTGATAATTTTCAATTTACCGCCCACGTCGTAAGCTATGATGCCGACATCGGCGTTCATTATGGTTTCTCGATATTTTTCTTCTGCTTCTTGCAGTGCCTTCTTAACTCTCTTCTGTTCAGTGACATCGCGGAATGTTCCTTGCATTATTCTTTTGCCTGCAATGTCGAAGATAGTGGCGCTTATCTGGACGTCTCTGATTTCTCCGTTTTTAGTAATTATTTGGTCCTCAAAAACGCTCATCTTTTTTTCTTCACGATGCTGTTTGAATGTCCTACTAAATCCGTCCTCAATACTTTGGGGAGGGTGAAGAATTCGCTGATGTTTACCAATTAATTCAGATTTATCTCTCCCCAATAACTGGGTAGCTGCGTGGTTGCAGTCCACGATAATTCCTGTGTCTGCTTCTGCCAAGAAAATGGCGTCAGGTGTCTCCTCAAACTGCTTTCTGTATTTTTCTTCTGAACACTTAAGTTCCAGCTCTAACCGTTTGCGATAAGTGATGTCTCTTGCAATACTCAAGATTGCTTTTTTGTCTTGGTACGATATAATAGTAGAGCTAATCTCTACAGGAATTTTCCGTCCGTCCTTGGTTACGTGGGTTGTTTCAAAAACCTGTATCTGGTCAGCAGGTATGTTTTTGATTAAATTACCTATTTCTTCTGAGTTGAGACTGCCATCGATATCTGTAACTTTCATGGAAAGTAATTCTTCTCTGGAATACCCCAGAACCTTAACGGCTGCAGCGTTTACGTCAATAAACTTGCCGTCAAAACCAATAACCCAGACAGTATCATTCATTCCGTTAATTAATGACCTATACTTTTCCTCACTTGCCTTCAACGCCTTTTCAGCTTTTCTGCGTTCGCTTATATCTATAATTATTACTTGAAAGCCCTTTACTATGCCCACTTCGTTGATCAAGCTTATGTAAACTTCGCCAAAAGCCACTTTCCCTTCCTTCCGGCAATACTTTATTTCAAAGGGTTTCGGTATTATCCCCTTTAAGAGAGAATCATGTATTTTCACCAATTCTGGAATACAACTTTTTAGCATATCTAGCTTTGAAAAATGTTTGCCAACGAATTCTTCTCTGGAAAAACCTGAAATGCTCACTACAGCAGCGTTTACTGCTGTAACTACGCCGTTAACGTCAATTGTTATTATGCCTACTGGCGCCTGTTCAAATATATCCTGATATTTTTCTTCGACTTCTTTGAGTTGCATTTTTAGCTGTTGCTGTTCTGTGATGTCCACAAGTGAAGCGAGTGACTTCTTTGTTCTAGGAATTACATCAACTGTTAGCAGTATAGTTTTTATTTCGCCTTTTTTGTTGACGAAGTTAAAAACGTATTGGTTAGGGGCCTTGCCACCTTCTTTTCTTCTTTCATCATGGTATTTTTCCATTTTTTCTAAGTAATCTTTAGTGACAAATTCTGTCCATTTCTTGTTGCCTTCTATCTCTTCTTTGGAGTATCCGCTGAGTTTTTCAAACTGCTTGTTGCACAATGAAATAGTCTTGTCTTCTTCTATAATACATGTAGCAGCACCTGTGTTCTCAAAGAGATTTCGGTATTTTTCTTCAGATGCTTTTAGTTTACTCTCAACCCTTGCCCGTTGCACTGCTTGCCGTATGTAATGGGCAAGTTCACAGTACACTGTTTCTGGAGACCCCTTCTTTTCTACATAACCGTCTGCACCGAAGTTAACTGCTTTTACCGCAACCTCTTCTCTTCCTTTCCCAGTGAACAAAATAAACGGAATTCTGTTGCCGCCTGCTCTAAGCTCCATCAAAAATTGCAATCCGTCTTTTTCAGGCATCTGATAGTCGCAGACAACTGCATCATAGGCATTGTTCATCATTTTTACACACGCCTCTTTTACCGAAGAAGCGCTGTCCACCTCAAACCCGCCCTGCAACCGCAAGCATTCCTGCGTAACCTCCAAAAACGTCTGCTCATCATCTACACACAAAACACGTATAGGTGCTTTCAGAGCAAAATCTCCCTTTTCAGCCAAAACGGTGTTAAACTCAGCCACCTACCTCTACCCATAATTTAACAAAAGAATAAGCACACTTACAAACCTTTCAGAATCAACATATAAAAGAATATTGCTAAAACCTCACATTGACGCTGTATCTTTTTACCTTAAAGAGGTCTACACGGGCTAACTCGTAATAAAAACAGCGGAGAAAGTTTAATGTAGGAGGTAACTCTTTAAATGTAGTTCCAAAATATATAATGTTACAGGTTAGAAGAATCTTGGACATACTCACAAAAATATATTGGCTCAGAGTCTTCTTGGGCGGCGTCGCAGGTTTAGTAAGCGCAACCCTTCCAATTATAGCCCAAAGCGTCACAGGAAATTCAGTTTTAACTCAAATAAGTGAGCTCAACACATTGTTGAACAGCATCACCATCGCATTGCTCATCTATTTAGTTTCATTTTATCTGTTAAAAGCTAAATACATGACAAAAGTGGAGAAACCCTCAAAAATTATGAGCATGGGCATATTCATCTACTTCTTCACGTGGCTAGTCGTTATGGTTCTGACTTTAAGTGTAATAATTGGACCAATACCAACGGCTTAAGAGTTACACTGCCTGTTTACTCTTTTTCAGCATTATCCAATTTCTCTTTTAGAAAATTTGCTATGGTAGCCTGGCTTTTATCCGTCCTCAATGTCTCTAGCCGCGTTTTTTCAGACGACGCAACTAGAGGGGTAGCACTTTGTGATGATGAAATCTCAAGTCGGGCTAGGACACGCATGCAGTCCGCCCAAGCTGAGAAGTAACCGCGATCAAAGTCCCCATGTAAACTGTTCCTTGTGTGATCTAAAAATTCTCTTCGATATGCATGCAGTGTAGATTTATCGGCAAGGTCTATCTTGGAAAAGAAGGCGTATCCGTCATTATTTTTCTGGGCAAGATACATCCCGTATAGGGCCCTGAAGTAACCTCTATTCCACTCCGTTTTTGGCATTGTCTGTTTTATGTTCTCTAACTCACGTTCACCTTCGGTGAATTGCCGGTTAGCTATAAGCTGGAAATATCGCGTTACCAAAGCTTGTGAGACAGGCATTTTTATCGACCGCGGCTTTTTGCTGCTTTTTCCTCTTCGGTTACGTCTTCTATTCCATTTTCTGTTACTTTAAGTATTTCCTCCCCTTCAGGTAAGTAGGGACTTGAAACTAGCCGTGCAATGCGGACTTGGCCGTGAGATGCACGCCTAAGGTAGATGCGGGTGTGGCTTGTATGTCCAACTATGTGTCCACCAATGGGGTGAGTTACGTCGCCAAAGAACTGGTCAGGTTTAGCCATAACTTGATTGGTTACAACAGCTACTGTATTGAAGGCTCTTGCAAGCGCGATGAGTTTGTGCATATGTTTGTTTAGTTTTTGTTGGCGTGTAGCAAGCATCTCGCGGCCGATGTATTCGCTTCTGAAGTGTGCGGTCAAAGAGTCTATGACGATTAATTTGATGTTGTTTGCTTTGATTATCTCGTCAGCGTTTTCTAAAAGAAACATCTGGTGATCAGAGGTGTATGCTTCAGCATAAATTATATTTTTTACCACTTGTTCAGCATCAAGCCCCAGATGTTTAGCCATCTGCACTATTCGTTCTAGCCTAAATGTATTTTCTGTATCCACGTAAAGCGCACCACCATTTAGTCCCCCGCGTTCAGGTGGCAATTGTACGTTTACGCAGAGCTGGTGGCAGAATTGGCTTTTTCCACTGCCATATTCGCCGTAGAACTCGGTTATGGTTTGGGTTTCTAGCCCGCCGTTAATCATTCTGTCCACTGCTTTGCTGCCCGTTGTTAGACGTTGAACTGTTTGGCGCATTCTGTAGAGTTCATCTGCACGTATGAAGTTGACGCCTATAGATGAGCGTGCGGCTTCTATAATTTGGAAAGCTTTTTTTTCGCTCACCCCTACGGGCTCGAGTTCGCGTGCCGTAGCCATAGCCAACGATTCAACAGTGTGGTATCCTAAGTCACGTAGTTTTTGTGATGTAGCCGGACCAACTCCTGGCAAGTCTTCGATGAAAACGTACTTTGGCTTTTTTGGCTCTGCTTCTTTTTCTGCAGTTTTTTCGTTCATTTGGTCTTCTTGTTGGTTAACTGAGTCTTCCGTCATGGCGTTCCCTTTATTTTAAGTGCGGTTTGTGGGTTAAATGGCGTTAAGGGCTATTTAAAACACGCGAAGATTATATTGTTTTGTTCTGTAGAGAGTTAAGTTAAAGTGATTGTGGACTGGCTAAAAGGTATAAGTACAGTTTATTTGTATATTGAAAGTGTTATGGAGGCTTGACGTTGCGGCAGGCAGAAAAAATTGTGGCTGACGTGGCTTTTGAGCTTGTGAGGCAAGCAGTTATTTTTCTGCCTGAGGATGTTAAGATTGCCCTGCAGCGGGCTCATTCTGAGGAAACTAGTGAAGTAGCAAGGATGCAGTTGCAGGCTATTTTGGATAATGTATCGTTGGCAGAAAAGAAGAAGGTGCCGATTTGTCAAGATACAGGATCTTTAGTGTTTTTTGTTAAGGCAGGGGTGAATTTTGAAGGCTTAAATCGTGTAGAAAACGCGTTGTCTGCTGCTGTGCAGAGAGCCACTGTTGAAGTGCCCCTCAGACCTAATGCTGTTCACCCTTTTACACAGAAAAACAGTGGAAACAACATGGGCAAAGGTTTACCTGAGATTCATTGGGAGTTGGTTGAAGGCAAAACTTTGGAGTTGTCCGTTCTGATAAAAGGCGGAGGATCAGAAAATTTTTCAGTTTTGGGTATGCTAAATCCGGCTGAGGGTCTATCCGAGTTGAAGCGTTTTGTGGTTGACGCGGTAATTCGCGCTGGCGCACAACCCTGTCCACCGACAATTTTAGGCGTTGGCGTTGGAGGTAGTGCTGAGTTGGCTTTGAGTTTAGCCAAAAAAGCCTTGCTGAAACCTGTGGGTGAGTCGAACGAGGATGTAACTCTTGCTTGTTTGGAGCAGGAACTTTTGGAGGCGGCAAACATGACCGGTATTGGTCCTATGGGCGTAGGGGGAAAAACTACAGTTCTGGATATCCATGTTGATTATGCGTTTCGACATCCTGCCTCTTTTCCTGTAGCAGTTATGTTTAACTGCTGGGCTGCAAGGCGTGCATCTGCTATAATCGAAGTAGACGGGTCAGTCAAGTATTTAACAAATACAAAGCAAAGTTGGTAAAAGCATTTGGCAACATACAAGTTGAAAACGCCGCTTTCAGAAACAAAGGTGCGAGAACTCAAATTATACGATATAGTTTATCTTTCAGGTGTGATTGTTACTGCAAGAGACCAAGCTCATAGGCGAGCTTTAGACTTTTTTAAAGAGAAAAAAGAATTGCCTACGCATTTGGAGGGTTTGGCTATTTTTCATTGTGGTCCTGTTGTGAAAAAAGATGATGGTCAATGGGTTGTAGTTGCCGCTGGACCCACCACAAGCACCCGTATGGAGTTTGTTGAGGCCGAGTTCATTGAGGGATCAAAAGTACGTATGGTCATCGGCAAAGGAGGTATGGGTCAGCGTACAACTGAGGCGATGTCCAAGTTTGGTGCAGTTTACTGCGTTTTTACGGGCGGCGCTGCAGTTTTAGCTGCTCAAGCTATCAAACAAGTTTTAGATGTCCACTGGCTAGATTTAGGTGCACCTGAAGCTATGTGGCGGTTTGAAGTGAACGACTTTGGTCCTTTGGTGGTTGCAATCGACACCCATGGAGGCAATCTCTTTTCTGAGATAGCAAAAAAAGTTGAGCTTAATCGTAACAGTATTAGCCAGAAGCTTGGGTGTAAACTGTAATTTTTTTTATTTTGAGTATGTGCTGTATTGTTTAGCAGCCGATACTTTCCTTTCTATCTTTTAACGGTTGTTCTATGAGTTGAAAACGTCCATCAAAAAGCGTAATCGACTTGTGGGTTTAAAAATTAAAAGTGTTTTTAATAGGGAAAATTCTGAATTTTACCTTTCTCTTCCACCATCGGAAGCGCTGTGCTTAATTCTCTGAAATACTTAAGGACGGTGATGCCTTTTTGCGTGTTTGCGTAGACTATCCTACGTTTTCCAATGGTTCGTTCTTCTATGAGTCCTTGTTTTATGAGGAAGTCTAGGTACTCTTTGAGTACGCTGCAGTTGACGTTAGCTTTGTACATTATGTGGGTAAGCTTCAGCGGGCCACGATGCGCCAGCACCTTAAGAATATCAATATACATCTCAAGCTTAGAGCGTCTCATTTTATTAACCCTGTAAACTATGATGGGGCTGAATTCAGTATAATTATTTGTGTGTCAGAAAAAGTTCCGACTACTTTTCTTCTGTTCACCAATAAGGTACCATTAAAGTTTTATAGGTGTTCCTTTGAATTGCACAAGAAAACAGGTGAATTTACGTGAGCTATGCTGTGGAGGTAAAAAACCTCACAAAGAGATTCGGCAACATCCAAGCTTTAAATGATGCAACCTTCAAAATCGAGCAGGGCGAAGTTTACGGTCTAATTGGTCCAAACGGCGCAGGAAAAACAACTACCCTTCGTATCATTAGCACACTTATTGCTCCAACTTCAGGTTACGTTAAAGTTTTTGGTTTAGACGTAACCAAGCAGTCTGACGAGGTGCGTAAAATCCTTAGTTATCTACCTGAAGAGTCAGGTGCCTACCGTAATCTTAGTGGCATGGAATATCTGCAATTTATGGCCAAATTCTCCAATGTAAACACAGACCAAGCTGTCAAAGATGCAGCGGAAATCAGCGGTTTGGGCGAGCGCCTCAAAGACCGAACCAAAACCTACAGTAAAGGCATGAAACGCCGCCTTCTCCTTGCAAGGGCTTTGATGACTAAACCTAAGCTTGCTATACTAGACGAACCTGCAAGTGGACTTGACGTGTTACACGCTTATCACGTACGCCAAATTATCAAATCGTACGTAAAACAACATGGCATAACCGTATTGCTCAGTAGCCACAACATGCTTGAAGTTGAATTTCTTTGTGATCACGTAGCACTAATCAACAAAGGCAAAATCGTGCTTGAAGGCAAACCAGCCGACCTCAAGCAGCAGCACAGTAGCCAAAATCTAGAAGAAGTTTTCGCAAAGGTGATAGGCTATGCTTAAAGGCTTCACTACAATCCTTATAAAAGAACTCAAAGAACTAATCCGCGATCCAAAAATCCTCATCGGCATGATAGTTTTGCCTTTGGTCATGTTTCCCGTGCTCGGCTTGGTCATAGGATACGCACAGCAAACAGCAGTTGAACAAACCCAAAAATCCGCCGAACTCATCCTTATTGTAGACAATGACGGCGGGTACTGGAGTCAACAACTCATAGGTAATCTTAGTCAAGCCACCAACATAGTTGTACTAAACAATACTACCCCACAACAGATCATCGATACAGGTATACTTGCACAGTACAATCGTACTGAATTCATAGAGATCCCTTCAAACTTTACCGCAACCATAAACGCTCATTTCCAACAAAATCCAAATCTCACGGCAACTGTTAACGTCTACAGCATATTCCAAGAAGGCGGTATATTCTCTAACATAGGTGGTTCAATCGGGGCATCCATCGTCAACAACTTCAACCGAGTCGTCGCCCCCAATATACTTGCTACTACACCGTCTACAATTATACGGGGACAAATCCAAGCGGGGGTCGATCCTGCACAGATAAGTTCAGTTCTTTACCTGCAAAGCATAGCCCTACCCATAACCATAATGATACTTCTTACCTATTCCATGCAAATTGCCGCCACCAGCGTTGCCATGGAGAAAGAAGAAAAAACACTTGAAACACTACTGACAGTTCCAGTTGACCGATTTGCTATTCTTATGGGCAAACTTAGTAGCACCATTATCGTGGCAGGTGCAGCCGCAGTTGCAGTTATGGTGGGCTACAATTTCGTATTGGGTAATATTTCTGCCACCGTTCAAGCAGGCACAGCTGTAGATCTTGCTCAACTCGGTCTTGTTCCCACCCCACTTGGCTACCTACTGCTAGGTATCTCTCTATTTGTAACGTTACTTTCAGGATTAGCCCTCGCAGTAATTATGTCTGCTTTCAGTGAAGATGTACGGGGAGCTCAAGCCCTGATAGGTTACATCTATCCGCTCATATTCATCCCTTCACTCGCCATGCTCTACATTGACCCTAACAGTTTACCTGGTGCACTGCAAGCCGTTTTCTACGCCATTCCGTATAGCCACCCGATCATCGCATCTAAAGCTATCACAATGGGAAACTACTCAACAGCAGTATTTGGAATAATATACGTTGCCGTTTTCACTCTTCTCATTATGTACATTGCATCACGACTTTTTGCGACAGAGAAAATCTTGACCGCTAAATTCAGATTTGCACAAAAAAAGAAAAAACTTGCAGACCAAACAGACTAACCTGATTATTTTTTTTGATTTTTTCAAATGTTATAATAGCCACAACAAAACTGTATGATGCGTTGAAACACCAACGCCAAAGAACGCACTCACTTTAAGTAATACTCTATACTCTTAGACTTGCTGTTTTTGCCTCCCCATTTTGTAAGCACACAAAATTCAATAACTCATTTTTGACCCAAAGGATCGTCGTGCTTTTCTGGTTTTTAATTAAAACTACAAATACGCCACTATTTTTGAATGTTTAAATTCTACTTTTCCCAGAAATATAACGTGGGGTTCATTTGTATGAGTAGCCGACTTCTTGTCAGAGATGTTTTTTCCAAAAAATTTTTCACAGTCAAAGAAAACGACACTTTATCCAAATGTCTCGACCTATTAAAAAAAGACGTTGAGTCAGTGCTGGCCGTTACCGACGAAAAAGGAAAGTATCTAGGCGTCGTCGCACAAAGATTGATCACCCGAGCAAGACTCGACCCCGCAACAACCAAAGTTAAAACGTTGATGAAAACAGCTCCCAAAATTGCCCAAGATACCTCTCTGGGTAAAGCAGCTAAACTGATGATCCAAAGTGGCGTACGGCAACTTCCTGTTGTTGAAAAAGATAAACTTCTTGGTTTCGTAACCGACGAGGCAATCATTCATGGTGCGGTCACTGAAGATTGGGGTAATACTGCGATAGAACAAATTATGACTAAGGCACCATATACTATTGAAGCAAATAGAACAGTCGGTGCTGTGCTCAGTCTATTTAGAGAGCATGACATCAGTCACGTTCCTGTTGTAGAAAAGGGTCAGTTAGTGGGTATGATAAGCATCCGAGACATCATAGAGCATATTTTTCAGCCAACCCAACGACAAACCGTAGGAGACATAAAGGGGGAAAAAATCCAAGTTCTAAGCATTCCTGCAAAAGGCATAATGACCAAACCTGTAATTACGGTGGCCCCTGACACGACGCTGAAAGAGGCAGAGGCAAAAATGCACAAATTTAACGTTCACTGTTTAGCCGTAGTTGCTAAAGATCGACTTGTGGGTATAGCGACAAAGCTCGACTTTCTTGAGCCCCTCAGTGTCAGGGAGGATCTAGACAGACGTCTTACCATACAGTTTGCAGTTAAAGGCGTTGAAATCGACGAAGGCACACGTAACTTTATAATGAACGAATTTGACGCGTTTACACGAAAATACAAGGATTTACTTCAGTCAGGAACACTCTTTGTGTATATGAAACTTCACGGCACCAACCAAAAAGGGCAACCTCTTATCCACTGTCGTCTTCAGCTTAGAACAGTCAAAGGCATCCGAGGCTTCTTTGTCAGTTCAGGCGAAGGATATGGCGTAGAGCCCACGTTCCGTGTAGCCCTTGATAGATTAGATAAAAGAATTTTGCGGAGCAAAGAGTTATCATTTAATCCGACATACCAACAAGAATACCTAAGAGAACTTGGTTTCCCTTGGGAATAACTTTTTCTTTTTTTATGCCTTTTGTTGTCGGGATTTAACTTTGTAGTCCACCTCGAAACTTCGAGGACTTGTCTGCCGAGTTTGTCCAATAGATAATTCCAAAAGATTGTTAAATACTTTGAAGTCTCGCGCAAATTCTTCAATGTATGCTAAAGTCCCTCCGCATTCATAGCAAAACGGACCCGAAAACCCTATAGTGATCTGTTCAGGCAAAACTATCACAATTTTTGCCATAACTTTGGGGCTGTTTAACCTGTTGTAGAGAAGAACTGTTTTGCGGACACTTGCTTCCAATTCAGTTTGTGAAATCAAAGTGTCTACTTTGCCTCTACGGTTGAATTCGGCTTCCGTCAAAACCTAAGCGGGAGACCCCAAACTCGTTTTTAACCTCTTTTAGCTGGACAGACCTAAAAACAGGTCCATCACGGCAAACACGGTACTTACCTATCACGCAGCTTCCACACAAGCCGATGCCACATCGCATTAATCTCTCTAGGCTTGCTTCTAAGGCGATTTTGTATTTTTCAGCAACGTCAAACACTTTACACATCATGATTTCGGGACCACAGGTGTAAATCATGTTAAATTTGTGCTTTTCTATCAACTCCTCCAATGGTTCGGTTGCCAGACCCTTCATACCGTAACTGCCATCCTCTGTTGTTGTAACCAAATTCTCTTTAGTACAAACAGAACATAGCTCTTTGAGAAAAAGTAACTCATTTTCTGTTTTGGCACCTACAACAAAACTTACAAGTTCAGCTTTACCAACTAACTGTTTCGCCAAAAAAATCAACGGCGCTACTCCCGTGCCCCCGCCGATTAAAAGAACTCTACCACGACTTTCAGTGAAGTAGTTTCCGAAAGGTCCTCGAACACCTACGATTTCGCCGATTTTCATCCTGTGCAGGCGCTTTGTGGCATCGCCCACAGCTTTAACCGAAACGGAGACTTTGCCATCGCTGGCATTTAGCACGCTGAGGGGGATTTCGTCCACGCCGGGTATCCAAAGCATTATGAACTGTCCTGGTTTAGACTTGGAACCCAGTTTGTCTTTTATTGTGAAGGTTTTCACTGTGTCGTTTTCAGGTTTTATATCTACGATTTGGGTAGTTCTGAGGGTATTAAGCTCGGTGAGCTTTGCCGACAATTTCATTCACACTCTTGTATCCTTTCTTTCTGAGGTAAGACTTTAGGCCTTTGTTGATTTCTCGGAATACTCTGGGCGACTTCATAGCTATTGCGGTGCCTACTTGAATTGTGGAAGCCCCTGCTAAGAGAAATTCTGCGGCGTCGCGCCAGTTACTGATGCCCCCGCAACCCATAATAGGCGTTTTTATACATTCGCTGATGTCGTAGACGCATCTTAACGCTATTGGTTTAATGGCTGGACCTGAAAGTCCGCCGCGGATATTAGTCAAAATAGGCAGCGATGTTTCTACGTCTATTGCAATGGCACGAACCGTATTTATAACTGTTAGAGCGTCGGCGCCTGCCTTGACCGCCGTATCTGCGAGTTCTACAATGTCGGTAACGTTTGGAGACAACTTCACAATGACTGGTTTAGTAACTTCTGATTTGACCTTGTAGATAACATCACGGAGAAGCTTGAGGTTGCCACCGATTTCTGAACCTGTATATTTAACATGCGGACAGGAAACGTTAAGCTCCACAGCGTCGGCTCCTGCAGCCACAGCCTTTTTGGCTACCAGCGCGTATTCTTCCGCAGAGTAGCCATAAATGCTCACAATAAGTGGCACTTGCAAAATTGACTTAGCGTAAGTGATTTCTTTGGTGTATTCATTTATACCCGGGTTGGGTAAACCCATCGCGTTGATGAGTCCACCGGCAGTTTGTGTTATAGTTGGGTTGGCGTAGCCCATACGGGGGTTAACGCCAACGGATTTTGTGACAATGGCGCCTGCGTCATTGTCGGCGACTGACTGCATAATATCTCCTGTATATCCAAGAATGCCCGAGGCGAGAGCAGTGGGGTTACCAAGTTGTAAGCCTGCGAAGCTAGTTTTTAACAAAGCGTCTTTCAAGGGGGTTCCGCCTGAAATGTTACCATAAAATGGGTATTACTTCTATAGAGATAAAGGTTCTTTTGGCTCATTTGTTACGCTTTAGGATAGTATTGTTTCCACGTTTAGGTTAAGCACTACTTCCGAGATGTCGCTAGCGTATTCAGCTGTGCGCCGAACACTTTCAATGAGCAGTCTTGTGATGGCTATTTCTTCAATATTTACGTCTTTGGAGGAGAGTATTGCTTCTTTTTCCAACTTGTGCACTTGAACTATTTTTTCTATCACAGATTCCGCTTGCTCATAGTCCCTTTTAAAGAGAGCTTGCATTGCTTCTTCAAACATAGATATAGCTAAGTTGCTCAGTTTGTCTATTCTCTCTACAAGCTCTTTATTGAGGGGTTCTTGGAGTAGCAAAACGTTTTCGGCGATTTTAGTTGCATGGTCGGCAGTTCGTTCTACCGATTTAGATATGAGCCTATAGCCAAGGCAGTTACGGGGATTGTTCAGCCCAACTTCCTTAATTATACGCGGGTTTGAAATGGCCATTTTTAGCAGTCTTATAATATATAAGCCAAAACGGTTGACTTCCCGATCAGTTTCCACAACTGCTTTTGCAGCGGAGTAGTCCAAATTTTTCAGAGCTGTTATTGCTTCTTTATGCATTGACGCTGCGATTATGGCCATTCGACTCAGAGCACTTTGAACGCTGAGTTCAGGGTAATTAAGCAGAACTTGCAATATCAAATCTGTAGGCGTATCCGCCACAATTTCAGTTCCTACAAGATAGTTTCGGGCGAAGTTTTTCAGTTGATTCCGCAGTTTTGTTGGTAACTGCTGCTGGTTTTGAGGCTTTAAGTGGAGTAAGTTGTATCCAACTACATAAACTGATATAACTTTGCGAATTACAGCTTCTGGTAAATCGTTGGCGGCAACTTTTATGAAAGCTTCTGTTTTTTCCCTTCTTACATTTTGAGGTGGCACTATTGATAAAGCGCCGTCGTCCTCTTCACGAAGCATTATAGTACTGCCCTTTTTGAGTTGATTTCGAGTGACCCAGTCTTTTGGCAGTGAGAGGATGTAAGTTGAGCCTCCTGTCACCTGTAGTTTTCTGTGCTCTTTTTTGTGATGATTAGTATCTGTTTTGGCCAAATCAGAATACCTTCGCTTTTGTATATTACATATCCAGTCTATATATACTATAAAGTTTACGTCGAACAGCTATAAAATCACCGCCTGAAATTTAGTTGCAAGAAGAGGTAAAAAAATGGAAACTACTTACAAATTAGTTGCTATAGTTGCAATTGTAATAGTGATTGCCGGTACATTAGGCTATGTATACTTGTCTCAACCAACTCCTGAGGCTACCCACTCACCAACTGAAACACCTGCGCCTACGCAAACACCACCAGCCGCATCTTCACCATCTGCTACCCCCACATCTGCTCCAACTTTGCCTTCTCCATCCCCTTCAAATGAGCCATCCCCAACCCTTACAACGACAACCTCCCCCACATCTGTTCCTACTTTTACACCCACCCCAACACAATCTGTTCCTACTTCTACACCTACCCCAACACCTACACCCACATCTATTCCTACTTCCACCCCTACTCCTACACCCGGACCCGCAACAATTAATGGCGCAGGAGCAACTTTTCCACAACCTTTCATCAATGCTACAATAATAAGATACACCACACAAATCCGTACAAACGTACAAATTAACTATCAAGGAGTCGGAAGCGGCTCAGGCATCTCATCGTTCACTGCCAAAACAGTTGACTTCGCATGCACAGATGCAGCATTAACTTCATCTCAAAGAACTGCTGCGCCAAACGCTGTTCACATTCCAGAGACAATCGGTGCCATAGTCATAACTTATAACTTGCCTGGTATTTCAACAGCTCTAAAACTAACAGGTCCGGTGATTGCCCACATCTACTTAGGAACAATTACCAAATGGAATGACCCTGCCATCGCTTCTCTAAATCCAGATATCACGTTACCCAACAATGCCATAGTCGTTGTCCGAAGGTCTGACAGCTCGGGCACCACAAACTGGTTCACCAAGTACTTGAGCGTGGTGAGTACGACTTGGGCTAATCAAGTTGGAAGTGGAACCACTGTTCAATGGCCTGGAGTAACTATTGGCGCAAGCGGTAACTCAAACGTTGCAGCAACAGTAAAACAGACCCCCTACGCAATCGGATACGTCGAGTTAGCTTATGCCTTACAAAACAACATGCCCACAGCGGCAATTCAAAATTACTCAGGAAACTTTGTGCAGCCAACATTGGCTTCATCTACAGCAGCGGCAGAATCTCTTCCAACTGGCGGTTTACCCGCAGGTGATGGTGACTGGACAAGTGTAAACATACTCAACGCTCCAGGAGCCCAAGCTTATCCAATAGTTGTACCAACGTATATGTTGCTGTATAAGGAACTCAACGTTGTTCCAGGCATGACATGGGACAAAGCAAAACAACTCGTAGACTACATCTGGTATGTCGTTCACGATGGACAACAACTAGCTGCAAACTTGCAGTACGCCGCCCTCCCTCAGAACTTGGTTCAAATTAACGAGACAACACTGAAGTCTATAACTTTCAACGGTCAACCTTTAATAACAACCTAAAAAACCCAATTTTTTTGTTCACAGCATCCAAAAAAACGTAGCGTGCAAATCCCGTGAAAGTAAAGATAACAGGCGATAATGTATTCAAACTTATAGCGGCGGCTATGGTCGCGTCTGCGGCTGTGATTTTACTTTTAAACACATACGTTTTAACCACTGGCTCTACGCTGGCTTTGCAGCGGTATGGCATAGACTTTTTAACTGGAACTAACTGGAACCCTGTAGAAGGCCGAGAATCCTTCGGGGTCCTCCCTTACGTACTTGGAACTTTGGTTACCTCAGGACTGGCACTTTTAATAGGAGTACCTTTAAGTTTAGGTATTGCAATCTTCCTTGTAGAAATGGCGCCAAGAGCTATAAGGGTGCCTTTTTCATATCTCATTGAACTCCTCGCTGCGGTTCCTAGCGTCATTTACGGCTTGTGGGGGCTTTTTGTGCTCCGATTCTGGATCCTCAACTACATAGAAATACCAATTAACAGCAGTTTAGGATGGATTCCTATCTTCAGTGGAGCACCCTTTGGTTTAGATCTCTTCACTGCGGGAATAATATTGGCGATAATGATAATTCCAACGGTTGCTTCAGTTTCAAGAGAAGTAATTAGCGCTGTTCCAGACTCAATTCGTGAAGGAGCTTATAGCATCGGAGCAACAAAATGGGAGGTTATTCGTCACTGGGTTCTAAGCTATGGGCGCTCAGGCATATTTGGAGCAATAATTTTAGGCTTGGGACGTGCTGTAGGAGAAACGATGGCGGTGACCATGGTGATAGGTAATGCTGTTGGTCCAATTGCTATGCCGTCTTCTCTTTTTAGACCTGGACAAACCTTGCCCTCGCTTATTGCAAACGGTTTCTTAGAGGCTCCAACACCGCTAGAAAAATCTGCCTACATTGGAGCCGGCTTAGTTTTGCTTCTTATCAGTTTGTTAATAAATATAGTTGCGCACATAATGGTTACCCGCATTTTGAAGGTCAAAGGAGGCGCTGTGGAATAATGTTTCACAGTTATCGTTTTCGTAAATTTAAAGACAGGTTTTTCTTCGTCATCTGTCTACTTTGCGTTATTATAGCCGTCATACCCTTAGCCAGTATTCTCTATGAAGTCATCGCAAGGGGAGCCTCCCAGATTAACTTTAAGTTTTTGACAGCTAATGGTTTAGAAGGCGGAATTGGGCCATCAATACAAGGCACTTTAATATTGATTGGTTTAACCAGTCTTATAGGTGTTCCAATAGGTGTATTTTCAGGGATTTACCTAGCAGAATTTGGCAGCAACAAATACGCTTCTACAATGCGGACAATCAACGATATCCTAACAGAGTTCCCCTCCATAGTTATTGGAATAACGGCGTTCAGCATAATCGTTATCGGTATAACTGGAACCTTCTCGCCCCTTGCAGGCTCAATAGCGCTTTCTTTCATGATGATTCCTATAGTGGCAAGAACCACCGAGGAGTCTCTAAAACTAGTTCCTACTTCAATTCGCGAAGCCTCATTGGCTTTAGGCACACACACTTGGAGAACAACTTTAAGCGTTGTTTTGCCTGCAGCACGTCAAGGGTTAGTCACAGGCATACTTTTAGCGATAGCTCGAATTGCAGGCGAAACTGCCCCAATTTTACTTACAATTATGGGAAACAGTTACTTTTTCCAAGGCCTCAACCAGCCTATGGATGCCTTGCCTTTGAGAATCTTTTTAAATTCTCGCCAACCTTCACCGGAAATCCAAGCGCAAGCATGGGGCGCAGCTTTGGTTTTGATTTTAATAGTTTTGTCTCTTAACGTAGGTGTCAGAATGATGAGTAGTGGGCGCCTTAGGAGGCAGTGATAAAAATGGAAAGTAATGAGAAACTGAGAAGCATAAACTTGAATGCGTGGTTTGGATCTAAACATGTCTTAAAGGACATTAATATGTCAGTGAAGGCGAATGCAGTTACTGCCATAATTGGCCCTTCAGGATGCGGCAAATCTACCCTCATTAGGACTTTTAACCGCATGCATGAATTGGTGCCCACAGCCAAGATTTCTGGGCAGATTCTTTTAGACGGCAAAGACATCTATGCTGACGACGTTGATCCAGTTCAAATCCGCAGACGCGTCGGCATGGTTTTCCAAAAACCCAACCCCTTCCCAACAATGTCCATCTACGATAACGTAGCTGCAGGCTTGAAGTTAAGTGGCTCACGTAAGGGGAAAGACTTAGACGATGTTGTGCGGCGTAGCCTTGAGCAGGCAACGCTTTGGGATGAAGTCAAAGACGACCTGAAAAAACCTGGAACCAGCATTTCTGGGGGGCAGCAGCAAAGACTGTGCATTGCTCGGGCGATTGCACTACAGCCTGAAGTTATACTCATGGACGAACCATGCTCAGCATTAGATCCAATAGCTACAGCCAAAATCGAAGAACTAGTTGTCAACCTGAAAAATAATTATACAGTGGTAATTGTAACCCACAACATGCAACAAGCCGCGCGTGTCTCCGACTTTACAGCTTTCATGTACCTCGGGCAACTTGTAGAGTTCGGAGAAACAACAAGTATCTTTGAGAACCCAAAAAGTGAGTTAACAGAAAAATACATAACAGGAAAATTCGGTTAAGATGACAAGTATGGACAGACTTTTAGACAAAGGATTAGAACAATTAACTGCAATAATCCACAAAATGAGCGATGTAGCAGAAAAAGTGTTAGTTATCTCCTTGCGAGGCTTTTTAAGAAGAAAAGACACCCCCGAAGACGTTTCTGAACTCTCAGAAATCCTAAGCTCTATGACCACTGATGTTGAAGAGAAAGCATTTGAACTAATAGTTAAATATCAACCTGTAGCTTCAGACCTGAGAATAATAAATTCATACATAAAAATAGCTTATGACTTTGAACGATATGGCCGATACGCCTTGGATATATCTAATGCAGCTAAAAGGTTAAGCGGAGAAGAAACATGCCCCGTTTGGATCACAGAGCAAATAGCCGAAATAAGTGAGAAAGTCCTAGACACAATAACAGCAACTAACCAAGCGCTTAAGAATCATGACTCTGAACTTGCACACTCTGTTGCCAAAAAAGAGCGCGAAATAGATCAATCTTACATTAGATTTCTCGATGGACTAGTAAAAGAAGCTTGCACCACAACTCAATGCACCATCTCCAGTGTGCTAGTGGTACGATATCTCGAGCGTATAGCGGACCACGCAACCTACATATCAGAATCGGTAGTCTACATAGCTACAGGAAAAAAAGTAATCTTACGGTAGCTTTCAATCAAAGGGGCTGAACTTTATTTCACCCACTCCCTTTTAAGATCACAACTTATCCCGGCAACAGACCAGTGAATCTTCTTTTATCTTCTAAACCATAATTGTTAATAAGATAAACAATAACCAACTATCTCCATAGAAGGGGAAACCGGTGACTCAAACTTCAGGTACACAAATAGTCCTTACAGCCTCAGCCACAGAAATGAGCGAATACGGCAACAGCCAATTCATAGCGTTCGTAGCAGGCTTCGCCCGTGGTCCAGTGCCAAAATGGCTCATAAGAAAATATCTCTACCCGCCAGTGGAACGCACACCTGACGGTAGAGCCAAACTTGCCCCCTATGGCTTACGAAAAGTCGAAGCGATGCTTCTCCAAAATGGCTTTACAGAAAACGAAGTTGCAGTTGTTCATCCAGCTGATCTAGAAAAGTTCGTTGGTCCCAACACAAAAGCCGTGGGCATAAGCAGCATGGACCCGACAGGCATGGGATACGTCAGCAAAACCTACAGCTCACTTATTGGAGGCGGAGAACCAATGAACGCTATGGAGTTCAAAGCTCTCGTCGAAAACCCTGCAATACGCGCCCACAAACCCAAAGTCATAGTCGGCGGCTTTGGTAGCTGGCAACTAGAACGCAAGAGATTAACAAAAGATTATGGCATAGACTGCCTTGTTATGGGACCAGGCCAAAAAACTATAGTTGAAATTTTCAAAAAGGCAGTTGCAGATGAACCTCTTCCACAAAGGGTTCGTTCACCCATGGAAGATGGTGAACAAGAACCACTTATCATGCATGCGGCGATCCATGGCGCCATCGAAATTAGCAAAGGTTGCGGAAGAAACTGTCAATTTTGTACTCCAACAGTGCAGCGTAAAATTGACGTTCCATTAGAAAACATAATGAAAGAAGTCGAATTAACCGCCAAAGAAATGGGTGACAAAGGCGCTGACATCACCTTGGTCACGGAAGACCTGTTTTTGTACGGGGTAAAAGGTAAAAGTTTCATACCAAACGAAGAAACCGTTGTTAAACTTGTCAAAAGTGTAGCGTCTGTTCCGAACGTCAGAGGTATTCAAACAAGTCACATGTCGCTTGCACCTGTTGTCAACAAACCCAACATGATACGTGACATAGCAGAAATTTTGTTGCAGCATCCTTGGTACCACCATAATGGTAAACCCATTGTAACAGGCGAAACAGGCATCGAAACAGGAAGTGTGAGGCTTATGAAGAAATACATGGCAGGCAAGATGTTGCCCTATAAACCCGAGCAGTGGAAAGAAATTGTGACTCAAGCCTTTGGTATACTCAACGATAATAACTGGTATCCGCTTGCTACACTCATTGTCGGTTTACCTGACGAAACAGAAGATGACGTAAATGAAACATTAATTTTAATGGATGACCTCAAAGACTACAACGCGTTTTATGTACCTCTCTTCTTTGTGCCTCTTGAGGACTGCTTACTCATGAACAAGCGCGGAGCAGAACTGGATTCTTTGACAAGGATGCGCTGGGAATTCCTTGCTCGTTGCTGGGAATACAACGTGCGCATCTGGCGCAGTACCTTCCTAGGCGATCGAATTCCAAACCCTACACTGCTCCAGATTGTAGATCATGGTGTAATACCTGTTGCAGCAAAAATTGCCAAAGCATACTATGACTTGATGCGCGATGAGCAAATAGGCGATATACTCTGGAGACTCTCAAGAACTTACCCTACAAACTAAAGATCCGCAAGAAAAACTCAAACATCAGTTTTCCCTCAATTTGCTTTTTATTCCATAAATATTGCTGGTTGGTAAGGCAGAGCCATATTAGCACGCTGCTTGGGGTCATAGCGGTCTTTGTCCTCTTCGCTGTAAACTGAGACTTCAGCGTTAAACCGCTCCCTCAAGAAACTTGCAGCGCCTGCAATCAGTTCTTTTTCGTCTAATGTTTTGACCTTCGCCATGTTGGCTTTTCGTTCACCAGAAAGCTTCGTCAAAGACTTTATTAACCGTGGCACAAGTGCAGCTAATTGTTTTATGTGTGGCTTCATAGTTGGATCAGCAGCTACTTCTTTCATGACCTCATTAATTTTTACTTCGCCACTAAATGACTTCTCAAGGATCCTTAAGTAAACATGCCACTTCCACAAAGCAGCAGTATAGTAACAAATGTGCTTTGGCGCGATTTTTATTGCCTTCAAAATATTAAATGTATCCGCGATAACATCTGTTACAAGATTCTCTTTCTCCAACGCAACAATATCTATTTTTGACTCATCAAAAACTGGCCATGGAGCCACGCTTATGAAGCCAGATTCGCCTGTTTGACTCCAGAGTTCCTCACAAGTGTAAGGTGCAAATGGAGCAAGCAGCTTCAGCCAAATCTTAACTGCCTCAGCCAGTGCTTTTGTGTCAGCTCGGCCTTTCCGTTGTATGTACCATCTCAGGTCATTCCATATTTCAAACAATGCAGTCTGCAGGGCTGTTCGCGTTTTCAGTTCCTCGAGAGCCGCTGTAACTTCCTTTACGTGTTGCTGCATTTTGCTACTTAACCAGTGTTCTAACGTCGTGTCTTCGTCATTTTTGGCTTTTTTAATTACATCGCTTGCAAAGCCTAACAAAGTTTCGAGTTTTACTTGGATATCCTTGACGTTATCTGAGCGCCAATCAGGATCATCCATACCTTCAGCGCCTAACATTAAACCGCAACGGGTAGCATCCGCCCCATACTTGTCAACTGCACCTTTCATGGTTATGAAGTTACCTTTGGACTTATGCATCTGTTTACCTTCAACCATGAGCATGCCATTAACTCCTATGGCGCGAGGCCAATGCTCAGGTGGAAACAGCGCAGCATGGTGGAAAATGCAGAAAGATAAGTGATTAGACACTAGTTCCTTTGCGGAATTACGTAGATCTACCGGGTACCAATACAGGAATTCTTGGCGCATATCTTTCAACAATTCAACATCTAAACCGGCATTTTTGCTAAGCTCCAAGGGTTCGCCTTTGCCGAGAAATATGTAGTCAAAAACTTCACGGGTTAACGATTCCGGTTTGATGTTGTGTTGCCTAATATGCTTGTTTATCGTGTAAAACGCCATGTAGACAGTGCTGTCACTTAAAGTTTCAATTATCCAGCCTTTACCCCACGGCAGAGGAGTTCCAAAACCTGTTGTGCGGGCGCATGCCCATTCACGCAACCAATCAATAACCGCCATAAACCAGGGTTTAGCGGAGTCAGGGTAAATTTTCATCTGTTCAATAACCTGTTTAGCAAGAGTCTTCCATTTTGTATCAGAGTAATTTAGGAACCATTGGTCGGAGAGAATCTTTACGACACATGGAGTCATGCAGCGACAGACGACAGGCTCGGGTAAGTCGTACATGCTACTTGCTATACCCAACTGCTTAAAGTCTTTGATGAGAACATCTTTTGCTTCTCTAATTGTCTTGCCACCGTAAGATCCACAACTCTCTTTAAGCACTCCACTATGGAACTCTTTTTTGTAAACAATGTTGGTTGCTTCGTCAGCGCGTGGATCATTCTGGTTCTTGATGCCCATTTTCGTGACAAGTTCCACCGCGGGAAAATCGCCATAACCTTCAACTTTGATAATCGAAATAGGCTTAATCGCCTTAACCAGCTCTGCGTCTATGTTGAAGTCTTTCAGCACCTCAGGGTTGTCCTGTAGGTCCTTAAGCGCCAAATAGTCAAACGGTGCATGGGCGGGAACGCTGTACACTACTCCTGTAGCCGTCTTGGTGTCCACGAACCAGCCTGGCAGAATAGGGAACCTCTGGTGAGTAAGCGGGTTTTCGATGGATTTACCTATAAGCTCTTTGCCTTTAAACTCACGTTTTACACTAACGTCATGTTCTTGCTCTTTGAGCTTCTCCGAAGCTTCCAAGCTGATAATCCAGCGCTCCCCATCTACCTCGGCTTCGACATAAGTCGAGTCAGGATTAATCCAGAGGTTCGTAATGCCATAGATAGTTTCAGGGCGGAAGGTTGCAGCTGGCAAGAAAGTTTTCTCATCTAGCTTGTATTTTATGAGGATGTACTCTTCGGGGGTGACACCTTCGCCGCTTTGTCGGTCGTGGTCGCCTGTTGGGCTTTTATCTTTTGGGCACCAGACGACGGGGTGAGTGCCCTTTGTGACAAAGCCTTTTTCGCATAGGTTGGCGTATTGCCACTCGATGAATTTCTGAAAAGTAGGCCAGATAGTGGTAAATTCTCTTCGCCAATCAACTGAGAATCCTATTCGCTTGGCGATGAGGCGACCTTCGTTAGTGTAATATTGGGCCATGTAAAGCGGGTCTATGAATTTCTTTAACTCCTCAGGCGGAACACCGTCTACGTCTCGGAGTACGCGTATGTAGTTTTCGTCGCCTTTTGCAACACGCTGGGAGGCACCGAGGAGAGGTTGCCCGGTCCAGTGCCAGGCCCAAGGCCAAAGCACATTATAGCCTTGCATGCGGCGGAAACGAGCGTAGACATCCACCCGTGAGGCTGTGAATGCGTGACCCACATGTAGCGGGCCATTCATGTAGGGAAAAGGAAAGGTGACCAGAACCTTCCGTCGGGACTGGTCGGGGTCAGCTTCAAAAACGTGGTAGCTATCCCAAGCACGCTGCCATTTAGCTTCAATATTCCTAAACGCGCACATGAAACCCCAAATAAACCCAAACACTATTAAGACTTGCGCTCAACAGACCTTGAACATAACACTCAGACACTTTACTGTACAGTTGTACAACACAAAAAAGCTCAACATTCCAGCTACTAACAGCTTATATATTGCGACACACGAGATATTTCCAACGTCGATATATCCACCTCAGAGGGATTAAGGGTGAAACTAATAAAAACCGTCATGTTGACAACGTTATCCGCAGTATTTCTAATATCCACTTTTAGCGGCGCAGCATATGGCGTAACCGGAAATTTTCAGGCTGACTCTACACCCTACGTGGGTGTGGTTGTGCTTTTCAGCGACGTCGCAAGGGAAGTTCCCGTTGGCTACTGCACAGGTTTTCTGATTTCCCCCACTGTTATGGTGACTGCAGGTCATAGTTGTATAGGTGTTGCCGCAGTAAGCGTCTGCTTCGATCAAGGTCCAATAATTTACACAATAAAAGACGGAAAAATAATCTACTCCACAAATGAACCCATCTACAGTGGTATACCAACTGCTTACCCAGAATACCTCCAAGGTTTAATTGCCGGAAACAACGCTCTTGAAAGCAGCGATGTAGGCGTGATCATACTAGATGAACCCGTCGCAAGCGTAACAACATACGCAACCTTGCCTCAAACAGGAATCGTAGACGAGTTGCCCGTAAAAACCTCACTTAAAGTTATAGGCTACGGAGTTCAACAACGAACTACACCAAAAAATAGTGGACCTGAAAACTCATGGGTCGGATATGTAACACGCAACTCCGCAAAGGTCAACCTGCTGTCACGAAACTTCGCAGAAAACGAAAGATACATAAAATGTAGCGCTAACTCAGCCCAAAACAAAGGTGGCGTAGCATACGGTGACTCAGGCGGGCCAGTTATTTACACCACAAGCACAGGTCAAGAGACAGTAATAGCCATAAACGCATACGTAAGCAATGCAAACTGCGCTGGCGTTACATATCACACAAGAATCGATAACCAACTAATTTTATCCTGGATCAAGGGGTTTCTAAACCCTTGAACCAACCCTAATCAAAACTGGTGAAAAAAGAGAAAAAACCGAGGTGAGAACCATGAGCAGCAAAAAAATAATCCGTGCAAAACCTCCAATAGTTGTAGGTTGGCTGTAAAAACGCCTCCCTCCCTTTATTTTTTGTCACCTAAACCTTAAAACGCTCTTTTATGACTGGGTTCATAACTTGTTTAAATACCTATAAAGATGATAAAAGGCAATTTAAACGACCCAAATAGCTGGTGCATATACAGATGGATTGTTCAGCGCAGATGAAAAAAGTGGTCCTCTCAAAAGGCTCTGCAGCCTTTTCATTAGTAAAACAACTAATACTTGAGAAATCAAAAGATAGTAGTCCAATCTCCCAGGCATTACAACACTTTGTAAATGTTACCTTAACCTCTGCCTTGCCAATTTTTCCCGCGTTGACTGCTCTTTCATGTGAAGCCGCTGGGGGTGACTCAAAAGCAACAGTTGGAGTAGCAGCGGCAATAATGATGATTGCAGGTGCAGCCGATATTCACGACGACGTAATAGACCAATCAAAATCAAAAGGACCCAACCTTACAGTATACGGAAAATTCGGCAAAGAAACCGCGATACTCGCCGGCGATTCCTTGCTTGTGTACGGTTTTAGGCAACTAGAAAAAGAATGCAAACCCCTTGCTGAAAACGAAAAAGATGCAATCTATAGTTCCCTGACCAAAGCATATTCTGAAATTAGTACAGCGGAATCAATTGAGATGTCGCTCAAAGGAGATTTTGAACTCCTCTCTAAGGAGAAACTTTATTCCATAATAAGACTAAAAGCCGCAATAACTGAAATGAACATGGCAATAGGCGCAATTTTAGCTCGCACAGATGAGGCTACAATCGAGCGTTTAAGATTTTTTGGGAGAAATCTTGGGTTATTATCCACAATTGCTGAAGAATATATCGACTTAGTAACCTATAAGGAACTTAAAAATAGATTGAAGAACGAATGTCCGCCTTTACCTCTTCTTTACGCAATAAATGAGATTAATCTAAAAGGGAAGTTACTTCCATTAATGTGTAAGTCTGACTTCAAGTACAATGATTTTGAGCAACTAAGAGAACTGGTACTAAATTCTAAGTCAGTTCAAAAGCTAACATCTGAAATGGCACTAATTGTTCAGAACGGAAAAGAATCCTTGCATTTTATAAAAAATGAAAAAATGCAGGAGAGCATATTGGTCTTCCCATTGACTGCTCTCTCATACATTCAAGAAATTATGTCTTAAAGCCAGCCTACTACTCGCGCTGGAATTTTTGCTTTTTTCATTTTTTTATAAGCCTCTCCTTCTTATTGTATTTCTGTTGTACCTGTCTACATAAAAATATTGTGGATAAATGTGATTTTGGATTCAGTTTTGGAAGTCTTAATGTTTAACTGTAAACTTAATGATGTATCCTCTGTATGCTAGATAGTGCAGTTGTTAAACTTACCAAAAATCTAAGAGGTACTTTAGCTAATACGTTTCTCGTCGCTAGTGCCTTTGCATGGTATTTTCTAGCATATTCTAGCCTAATAACCATGACTAACACCTGTTTTGCTGAAAACTTGATATCTATAATTGGTGTTAATATTGCTGGAATTGCATTTTCCGCGATTATCAGCACAAAAATGTTTTGCTGTCTTGAAAGAAGTACTTTTCTTTTAGGTTGGATGTTTGCAGGTATTTTTGTATCTTTATTGCCATTGGTGTTTTTCACAGTAAATGTAATTAATGTTGCAGTTACTGCAGCTTTTTTTGGCATTTATTTTGGTTTAGGTATGCCTGTTGTGATGGGTTATTTTGCTGCAAATACAAAGTCTAGTAATCGTTCAACAATAGGCGGAATTACTTTCTTATTTATCGGTTCAAGTATAGCTATACTTGGTCAAATTGGGTCAGAAAATATCATTTATAGTTGCATTATACTTGTTTTTCTTAAACTGATAAGTTTAATACTGCTGTATTTATTGAAGTTAAATGATGATACACGCCCAACTCAAAGCGCTGTCTCTTACAGAACCGTTCTGTTTAACCGCAGTTTTATGTTGTATCTTCTTCCTTGGATTATGTTTAATCTGACCAATTATCTTACCGTTCCAGTGTTGAGTAACTTTGTTCAAGGGGATGTGCTAATTCGGTTATCTTTAATGGCTGAAA
>Ga0136652_1000050_pt1 | contig 66247 bp, 51 predicted proteins | sample ConPoolayeEmetaG_FD_94864 | JGI IMG/M metagenome (GOLD analysis project Ga0136652, IMG submission 94864) | Hot spring microbial mat communities from California, USA to study Microbial Dark Matter (Phase II) - Cone Pool mat layer E metaG... ...
ACATTGATTGAGCTTTTAGTGGTGATTGCGATTATCGCTATTTTAGCAGCGCTGATTTTACCGGTTTTAGGGAAAGCCCAGGAACAGGCAAACCGTTCTGTTTGTGTTTCTAACTTAAGGCAGTTGAGCTTAGCACTACATATGTATGCCCAGGATTACAACGAATGGTTGCCGACAGCCACCGAAACATGTATGGTGGACCGCCGTACCTATCCCTGGGCACCTTATTACAGAGATTTCACCTATAACATGCCTGTCTCCTGTACCCGGTCTTTATGCTTACTGACAGGTCAGTATGACCCGGTAACACCAGCAAGAGAAGGTCCTGTTTTTGTCAAGAGTACAGAACTTTTTATCTGTCCTTCCACAGAAGACAGAGCTTCAGACACAGGAGTTCTGGACTGGGGAAGATGTTCTTACTGTTATGCTACCAACATAAGGGAAAGAGACCCGGCAGATTATGCAGTGATGGCTGACTTAAAATGGGGTCCTTACTGGCATCCGGAGATTGGAGCAGGTTTTGTGGTAGCCTTAAACCAGACTGGACCGCAGACGACCAATCATGGCCGTGGAACAGGAGGAACTTCTGGCTCTTTATCCCGGGCGAAAGGTGGTATCAATGTTCTTTATCTGGATGGTCATGTCAGTTACATTGCTCCTTCTAACCGGACACCTTTAAGATTGCTACCAGAAGGAAATAGAATGGGGGTAGAGGTCTGGACTATTCCTTTTTCCATCTCTGATGTGGCACCTAATTTTGCCAGGTGCACTTTGACAGGAAATGCAGGGACATTTGTCAACTACTTCCCCAAGTCATTATGGACAGCCTGCGGGTACTGAAGGAGGTCAGCATGGTGCGGAAAAAAGGTTTTACTTTAATTGAACTTTTAGTGGTGATTGCGATTATTGCTATTTTAGCAGCGCTTTTGTTACCAGCCTTAGCCAGGGCAAGAGAGAAAGCCCGACAGATAACATGTGCTAATAACCTGAAACAGATTTATATGGCTGTGCGGATGTATGCGAATGATTACGATGGTTTTGTCCTTCCCAGGGATGTAGGAGGAACCAGGGCACCGATTTTACTCCTTGCCTATCTTGGTAACAGGTGTGACTACTGGACCTGTCCTTCCAGTAATGAGGCCAGAACCTACTACAGTATTTACCGGACTTATATTGCAGCGAAAAACTGGACCCAGCTGGCTAATAATTTATACTGGGGAATGAACATTGGTCATGTAACACCTTTTAATTCCAACTACCTGAAAAGGTTTACCTACTTTGATGACCATTCCACGAGAAGATACATTGGTGATGCTACTTCCAGGACTGAGGGAAACGGTAATGGGGGTAACTGGATAGATGGTAACTATTATCCTTACAGTACCAGTGGCTGGTTTCCTCGTCATTCCAAGGGTTCTAACGCGCTTTACCTTGATGGTCATGCAGAATGGTTTAAACATCCCCGTTAAAAGGAGGGAGGATGAAGAGAAAAGGGTTTACACTTATTGAACTTTTAGTGGTGATTGCGATAATTGCTATTTTAGCAGCGCTTTTACTTCCAGCTTTAGCCAGGGCAAGAGAGAAAGCCAGGGCTGCTACCTGTATGAGTAATTTGAAACAGATAGGGCTGGCAATGAGGATGTATGCTCAGGATTACGAGCAGTATGTTCCTCCGTGGAGCACCGGTGCTATCACCTGGGTGCAGGCTCTTCTGCCTTACACCAGGAAAGCAGGTCTCTGGATTTGTCCCAGTGGTTTTCCTCCAGAAGTGAGAGCCATTCCTGCAGCCAATAGAATTAGCAATCCTTTTGACCCCAGCCTGCCGGGACTTTTTAACAATACCCAGAACATTGGTATCAACGGTGCTTCCTTTTACAGAACACCGAGAAAACTGACAGTTATTAGCAACCAGTCAGAACTGATATATGCTGGTGATGGTACCGGTTATAATTCCTACTACACTCCGAGTAATACCAATGGCTGGAGGTATGTTGGTGGCAAAGCTTTTTACCCTGATTCCGGTGCTTCCTGGTATGCGCGGCATAATAAAGGATTTAACTTTTTGTTTGTGGACGGTCATGTCTCCTGGCATTCTGAAGGGGAAGCACGAGGCTGGCCACAGTATGGCAGCCGGTTTTATGTGCAGTAAAAAGTAATGGCAGTTTAAATCCAGACAGGCCGCAGTAATACCCGTTAACAAAGGTTATCTAAAAAGGGGGAAGATTATGTGCCGGCGGAAAATAATCAGGTGCTGTGTTTTGTCTTTGCTAATCCTGGTAGGTTTCAATCTGGCAGCTGCGGAATTCAAACATCCTGTTTTGCGGGTACCAAAACTTACCAAACCACCGGTCATCGACGGGAAAATAGAGCCTGGTGAATGGGAAAAAGCTTCTGCTATCACAGGTTTTGCTGCTGGTGGTCCTGGTTCCACAGAAAGTCTGGTACCTGAAGTGCAGCAGGTAGTCTGGTACCTTGGTTATGATGATACTTATCTTTACCTGGCTATGCGTTCACCGCATCCCAGGGGTACCTATCCTGTCGCCAGGGTGAAAGAAGATGACAATATAGGTGTTCTTTTTGAAGACCATGTGGAGATTCAGATTTGTCCTTTTGAGAGGGACAAAGCTACCAGGCCAGGTGTTGGCTTTTTCAAGATCATGGTTAACCCTAAGGGTGCTATGATTGACCAGTATCTTTTCAATGGTACCCCGGGGACAGAAGAATTGTGGTCCACAGGCGGGGAAACAAAATGTTCTGTAACCCAGGACTACTGGGATTTAGAACTCTCTGTGGAAATTGCCAGGTTAAAAGTAACAAAATTAGAAGGCAGGAGTCTGGTGATGCAACTGGTGAGAACAGATTTTTGTGGCGGTATTTATTTTGCAGGCTGGGTTAATGCACCCTGGCTTTCCTGGGGGAGATTTGCTGAAGTGCAGTTTGAGGAAGGTAATCCGGTTTTTCAGTTTCAGCGACTGGGTGAGGTGATGGCTGGAGAGTTGAATACTCTGGTGACAATCACCGGTACCAGAGAAAATCCTGTGACAGTGGATGTGGAAGTAATGGTGGAAAACGCTGAAGGTAAGGTAATTTACCAGAATAAACAGTCAGCCACAGTTAGCCGGGGCCAGAGTAAGTCGTTAAACTGGGTAGCAAAAAACCTTCCAGTAAGTCCTGTTGATGTAAACACTAAAGCGCGCAACTATTTTGAGATTGTTGCCAGTTATAAGGAAGGCGGAAAAACGTATACCCTTTACCATAACCGTTCCCCTTTCCTCAGGTTTGATGAGGGATTCCGAAAAAAGTATCTGGAGCCCTGGCTGGCTGGCAGGCCGCAGAGCGGGGAATGGGAATACCGTTTCGCCTATCTTCCTTATTCTAATAAAGCAGAAGTTTCTGTAGATTTAGATTTCTTCGGAGTGCCGCCTGCCATTCAGAAAGCAGAAAGTTTTTCTGTGAAGGTAAGAAAGAAAGGGGCAAAGGAAGTTATCAGTCAGGGGAAAGGTCTTGTCACTAATCTAACTGGTTGTACGCTTCTTTCTCTTCCGGAACTGCCTGATGGAGAATATGAAGCTCTCATTCAACTTCTGGACAGCACCGAAAAGAAAGTCCTTTCAGAGAAGATAGCTAACTTCCAGCGCAAGCACTACGTCTGGGAACGCAATACTATCGGGTTAAGTGATGAGGTTATCCCTCCTTTTACTCCGGTAGAAGTTAAAGGAAACAATGTTTCTGTCTGGGGAAGAACCTATAGCATTGGCGGTAATGGACTTCCCCAGCAGATTACCGTAGCCCCGCCGACAGGTAATCTGGGAAAGATAGAACCGCTTCTGGCTGCACCCATCAGGCTGGAATTGCTGCAGGCAGGTAAGGTTGTTCCGTTTAAGGAATCACAGATTCAACTTTCCGGTGCTAAGCACCAGGCACAGTGTGAGGCAACAATACTGGCAGCAGGGTTATCTATTCTGGCCAACTCCAGGATGGATTACGATGGCTGGTACCAGGTTACTTTAAACCTGAAACCAGAGACATCTCTGACAGCAGAAGCACTGGACCTTGTTATTGATTTCCGGGATAGCCCCGGGGACCGCTGGAACCTGCCTTTTCCGGTAGACACCCTGTATGTTCAGAGGATGGGAGATGGAAGATATGGTAACTATTTCGGGGCTATTCCGGCTAGCCCCGGTATTCATTTTCAGAGCACCAGTCTTCTCAAGTACAGTAAGAAAACAAAAGACTGGAAATCTTTTGTGCCCATTACCTATATTGGCAATGGAGACAGAGGGCTGTGGTTTTTTGCCTGGAGCGATGCAGGCTGGGAATTAAAAGATAATCAGGCAATGCTGGTGGTGGAAAGGCTGAAGGACAGAACTGTCCGTGCGAGAATAAGGCTTCTGGCTGGTCCTGTTTCCCTTTCCGGGGAAAGGAAAATACAGTTTGCCCTGCAGGCAGCTCCGGTGAAACCCAATGATTCCCGTTACCGGACAAGACTTTCAGAAAACTTTATGGCTCATGACACCAGAGGTTACCGTTACTGGGGTGATTCTGTTGATGGCTATGCTTTACACAGGGAAGAGGATTTCCATGCTCTGAGAAAATTTCTGCTTTACGGTCCGCGGGAGCAGAAGGAGGGGCAGGAGTACCGGTGGTGGGTAGGACATTATGTCAAGCAAATTCAGGAGGGAGCCAGGATTGCTCTTTATGGTTCTACCTGGATGACAGGGATGGGACCGGAAGAGTTCAAAACTTTTGGTGGTGAATGGCTGGGTAAGAGTAACTGGAAGGCAAATCGTAACGCTGCTACTGATGCTGGCAGGTGGAACTATCAGGGGACAATTCAATGGACCACAGATGAACAGTTAACTCCTACCGGGGTCAACTGGACAAAGAGTCAGACTGATAATTTTGTCTGGTACCACAAACTTTTAATAGAAAAGTGCGGGGTAAACGGTACCTGGTGGGATAACTCTTCCATCGGGACTGTGCGTGAGTATGACCCGGAGCTGGGAAGGATGGATGAGAAGTGGAATCTGATATACAGGAGGGAATTGTGTAAACGGCTTAATGTTATGGGCTGGGAATTGATGCGGCCACCATGCTGGATTATGAATATGCATGTGGATATGCCGTGGAATCAGGTTTTCTGGATGGTGGAGAATGACTGGTATGCTGATGCAGAAGATATTACTGCTCTGGAACAGTGGACACTGGATGAGTTCCGGGCGATGACCAGAACAAAAAGCACCACTCTTATTCCGTATCCCTGGTTCCGGGGTTATGAAAGCAAGAAAGACCCGGCCCTGGACAGGAAAATTAAACGCAGTGTGGATGCTATCTGTCTTTCTCATGATATCCCCCGGTTCAGTAAAGAGCTGAAAAAGAAATTAGAGTATGTGCTTGATTATTCAGATACAGCTAAATGTCTTTTTGCTGGCTACTGGCAGACATCTGTTATGGTACAACCTGCGGGAAAAGAAATCTGTGCTTCTGTTTACCAGAATGCGGAAAGAAAAACTGCAGTTATTATTTTCTTCAATGCTTCCAGACAGGACCAGTACCTGGCCGGGACAACTTTCGATGCCACAAGACTTTTAGGGAGTAAGAGCCTTCCGGAAGTGAAAAAAATCTATGATTTAGAGACAGGACAGGCGGTGGAGACTTCTTTTGAGAATGGACTTTTCAAATTAACCAGTCCTTTCCGGATTGACTGGCATGATTACCGGATTTTAGCTGTAGAGGCGGAATAAATCAGTCTATCAGCAGTGGGATTTTACTTTTGTTAAGGAAGGAAACTGCTTTCTGAAAGGAACTTTCTGCCTGTTCAGGAGTAATCGTTTGCTCTGAATTGAGGTTTAGAGCCCGGTACTTACCACTGGCTAAGTAGTTATACTTCAAAAGTTCCACCTGAAACTTTCCCGGGATTTCCTTTATCAGATTAACCATTTTTTCCCGCTGCCCTGGCAAATCATTGAAACCGGGTACCAGCGGGATTCTGATAAGGACACCAGCACCAGCCTTTAACAGACTTTTCAGGTTTTTAAGAATAAGAGGTAGCGAGGCACCGGTGGCCTGTTTAAGAGACTTTTCCTCAGCTGTTTTTAAATCGTAAAGAAAGAGGTCTGTCCATGGTAAGACAGTCCTGAAATTTTCCCAGGGTAAATTGCCAGCTGTCTCTATGGCAGTAGGAATAGAATTTTTTTTCAATCTAATAAAAAGATTTTTCACAAAATAAGGATAAAGCAATGGCTCACCTCCGGAAACAGTTACTCCACCACCGGAAGTTTCATAGAATGGTTTATCCCGGATGACTTCCTGAAAAATTTCTTCTACTGTCTTTATTTCTCCAGACCTGATTAACGCTTCACCGGGACAGACCTCCACGCAGGCAAAGCAGTTTTTACACAGCTGCCGCTGAAAAACGATTTTTCCGTCGTGTATGCTTCTGGCACCTGAAGGGCAGAACTTAACACAGGCGGCGCAACCAAGACATTTGTTCGCATAGAACATCAGCTGGGGTTTGGCTTGCTTTCCTTCGGGATTGTGACACCACCAGCAGTTAAGATTACAGCCTTTTAAAAAAACTGTGGTTCTGATACCGGGTCCGTCATGGATACAGAAACGTTGAATATTAAAGACTGGCGCTTTCACCCGGTTTCTTCTCAGGGATTTTTTTTTAATGTCCATGTTTGGTTCTGGCGATGATATGGTCCTGCAATGGTTTCTCTATTAACCTGAAAATCTGAGAGTAACCAGCCACACGCACTGGTATGTTGCCGTATTTTTCCGGGTCTTCCTGCGCCTTTTTCAATCTTTCTGCAGTGACTACATTGATTTGTAGCTGGCCAACACCAAGAAACACTGCAGACTGCAAAAGGGAAACCAGTCTTTCTCTGCCTGAATCTCCGGCTACTACTTTTGGGTCTATATCTATGATGCAGGCTGAGGCACCTGCAGCCCGGTGATGGGGAAGTCTTGCCAGAGAATTTAACATCGCTGTAACTCCCCTGGTGTCTCTACCTTGGTGGGCAGAGAGAGAATAAGCAATAGGTTCACCACTTTTCCTGCCATCAGGGGTGGCTCCCAGGTAGCTACCAAAGTCCAGATTGCACCTGAAAGAGAAAAGATGCACAAAGAATTTGCTGCCTAACGGCGTCCGGTAAGAATCCATTAAATCAATGAAATGGCTGGCTACCTGACTGGCAATAGTATCCACCTGCGGGTTGTCATTGCCATATTTGGGAGCTCCCTTTAACAATAACTGTCTCAAGCTTTCCTGACCCTGAAAGTCCCTTCTTAAGGCTTGTAACAACTCAGAAGCCGGGATTCTTCCCTGTTCAAAAACCAGTTTTTTGACAGCCATTAAGGAATCAGCAGTATTTGCAGTTCCAAGGAAACAGACAGAATGGTAATTGTAGATAGCACCCCCATCTGTGATATCCCGTCCCCGTTTGAGGCAGTCCTCAGTCAGTAAAGACCAGCACGGCAGTGGTCCTCTTTCCCTCTGGGCTAATTCTCCCCGGCTAATCTGGTAAACAAGGTTTCGGACAAAGTATTCCACCTGGGTAAAATAAGCCTGAAGGAACTCATCATAAGACCGGTACTGGTCTAACCTTCCGGTTTTTACTCCTAACTGTTCTCCTGTTTTTGGATCCTGGCCGTCAAAAAGAGCCAGTTCTAAACATTTTGTGGAGCAAAACCAGCCAGAGACAGCATGGGGATTAGTCTTCCCCGGAATGGTCAGTTCAATACAGCCAATAGGGGCATAATCACGGGCATCTCTCAAGGCAATACCCCTGTCAGTCAGTGCCCTGATAAAACACTCATCATTAAAAAAGAAAGGTATACCTCCTCCACGGATGACCATTCTGGCGCACTGATTTAAGATATCTTCTGGCGTTTTGCGGTGAAGTCTTACAGAAACGTCGCGGACAAGACCGAAGTTTTCTGTACTTTCAAGGATAATTCTGGTCATCTCATTGCAAGCATCCTTTCCTTCAGGTGTGAGACCGCCCAGGGTAATAGCCTGGACATCATAATCCAGATACATCTTGCAGGCAAGTTCCTCCATAAGGGAAACCGCTTGTTCTCTGGTGAGACGACCAGCACGCACATCTTTCCTGTAGTAAGGATAAAGAATCTGGTCCAGACGACCAATAGAGTTAGCATTGATACCATCTTCTCCACAGGTAAGAATATGGCCAAACCAGAGAGCCTGGGTAGCTTCCCGGAAACTTCTGGCACCATTTCCCGGGACCTGGCGGCAGACTGCGGCGATTTTTTGCAGACGAGCTTTTTCTTCAGGGGAGGAAGCCTTAGCTGCCATCTCTTCTGCCAGGACTGCATAACGTTGGCCAAGGCGAATTCCTGCCTCGCATACAGAGATAGCTGCCTTCCAGAAATTTTCTTTCTGGACGAAATCAATATGAGAGGCAAAAGATTGTTTTAAGTAGTCTTCTATCTTCTTTTTTAGTCCACTGTAACCTGAGCGAAGAAGCATGGCATAGTCTCTTACAGAATGGTTCTCTACCCATCCCAGCGCCCAGTAAACCACTCCTTTACCCCAGCTGCCTCCACCTTTAATTCTTTCCCCATTGACTTCTCCCACTGCCTGCAGGGGAAATCCTTCTATCCATCTGAAAACACATTTCTTGACCTTTTGTCTTTCTTTTTCCGCAAGCCCCAGTTTTTTCAGATAAACTTCCGCCTGTGTTTTGAACCGGGGAGAACAAAAACCGAAACCAGGAAGCGGTAAATGTTCGCCTGCCAGTTGCCAGCCGGGGAAAATAGCAACAGGTGCGATTTCTACAAGCTCTTTCAAAAACGCAGCCCTGATTTGTACTACAGAAAGCCCGGGCTTCCAGGCACGCCACAGCGCCACATCACGGAGAAAAGGATTCTGGCCCGGAATAAAGGAACCGTGTCTGGACAGCACATCCTTCTTAAGAATTTCTAATCTTTTCATGGTTAAAAGCCAAATTCTGTTCTGGCAATAATAGTCTCTTTCAGTTTTCTATCCAGGCGGTTAAAGTATTCTGAGTAACCGCCCACCCGGACAATCAAATCAGCAAACTTTTCTGGTTGTTCTAATGCCTCCTGCAAAACTTTCTGGTCCACCACATTCAGCTGTATCTGCATCCCCCCAAGAGAAAAGTAAGTTTTAATTAGATTCTTTACTGCCTGTCTACCACCAGGAGAATTAAAAAGATTTTTACTTAAACGAATGTTCAACACCAGAGTACCAGCGGCTTTTTTCTGGTGGAGTTTCGCCACTGATTTCAGCATGGCAGTCGGACCCTTCTTTTCCCGGCCGAAGTAAGGTCCAATAGAATCGGCAATCGGCTGGCCTTTCCGGCGACCATCAGCAGTGGCAGGAACGTTTTCTCCAGCACCAACATAGGTGACAAAAAGCAGACATCCTGGTAAAAACCTCCCGCCTCGCCAGCAGGCTCTACTGGTTAACTGCTGGAAAACATAATCTGAAACTTCTACCGCCAGAGAGTCCACTTCATCGTCATCATTACCATACTTAGGATACTGTTTTACCTTCTGCAGTATATCCGGTCGGTTCTGAAAATCCTGTTCCAGTGTCTCCTGCAGTTGTTTTCCCGTGATATATCTTTCTTCAAAAACCAGTTTTTTTACTGCCAGAAGCGAATCAGCCACATTGGCTAACCCGCCCACATTAATCACACTCCAGTTGTATCTGGCACCACCGCTGTTGAACTCCCTGCCTGAAGCCAGACAATCATCCACCAGGAGTGTCCGGATAACCTGAGGCCGCCAGATAGCTTTCTGTTCCTGGTCATAGTTAACCCGGGAGACAAGAGTTTCCACTGCCTGTGTTATATCTTCCTTGAAGGCTGTGAGAATTTCCTGAAAGCAAGAAGCCTGTGGCAGTCTCCGCTTTAATGTTTTACTCATAATACCAGCCAGGTTCAGTCCCCCATCAAGAGAACCAACATTGGACATGCCATGGACCATTGTTTCTGTACAGCCGCCAAAAGCATAATGGTAAAGGTCCTCATGATTAATATTAAGATGATTTTCTTCGAGGGCTTGAAGATACAGTTCCTCATTGTAAACTGCCGGGTTTCCACAACCAGAACCAATTGTATCCAGGGCAGCTTCCAGGTACTTATCTGGTATATCGCTGCGCACGCGCAAGGCTAAGTTTGGTCTTCTAAACCCGGCTGCGCTCTTTAAACAGACTTCTGTAAACCTGTTATAGGCAGGTCTATTACCAGGGAGGCTACCGCCAACAACAACGTTCCAGGCAGAATTAGCATCAAAGTTTTTCCACAGGTTCTGAAGAAGAGAGATAGCCTGTTTTTCTGTAATGAAACCATTTTTCAAATCCTTCTGGTAATAAGGTCCAAGTTCTACATCCAGCCGTCCCAGACTGTCACAGCCATCAAGATAGAAAAGAAAGTTGGTAGCGACAAGAGCCTGCCGGAAATTTCTGGCTGGAGTCCAGGGTACAAGCAAATAGTCCTGGTATAAAGAAGAATTTTCAGGAAGAAGTTTTCTCAGACGCTGGTGCAAGCAGTGTATCCCTTCCAGAACATCCTGTAATCCCAGGGCTAAATCCTGGCGGCAGATATCCCCGGGCCATTTTTTTTCTATCAGTTCAATCTGTTTTTTATAGGAAGCCAGTCCCTGTCTGAGAACCCGACCATAGTTGGGGATACTATGTGTCCAGCCCCGACCGCCCACAGTAAACTCAGCAGGAATCAGCGCGAGGGAGTACAGGGGATAACTATCTAAAGCAGTCAAAAGTCTCTGCCATTGCTTTCTTTCATCTTTGCTGGGGGTAGTTTCTATCAGAGAGATAAGTCTCTGACGGTTATAGGAAAGGGAGTAAGCGTAATGGAAAGTAAGAATATTGTTTCTGGTCTGCCAGAAAGTATTGATTCCTGAAGGGTAGAGTAGTTGACCCTGATAGGCAGGCAGAAAAGCATTTTCCAGCTGCCTGCGGACTGCCAGGGATAACCTCCGGAAAGGACTCAGATGAGGTTTCTCAAAAAAACCAGCAGCAAACCATTCTCCCTGTCGGTGCAAAAACTCCACATCAATTTTTGTCTCACTCATGGTTTGATTCAGCTACTACATTGTTACGCAGAACACCAATGTCTTCAATTTCTACTTCCACAGTATCCCCTGGTTTCAAGAAAACAGGTGGTTGTCTGACAAAACCGACTCCAGCTGGAGTACCTGTCATAATAATAGTTCCAGGAAGAAGTGTCATCTGCCGGGAAAGATAACTCACCAGTCTGGGAACATTAAAAATAAGACTGGAAGTGTTTCCGTTTTGCATCAACTGTCCATTGAGAAAGAGCTTGATGTTCAGGAAGGAGGAATCTAAGTCTGTCTCTATCCAGGGTCCCACCGGTGCAAAAGTATCAAAAGATTTTCCTCTCGCCCACTGCTGGTCAATCTTTAACTGGCAGTCTCTGGCACTGACGTCATTGCCGCAGGTATAACCAAAGACATACTCCAGGGCTTTTTCCTCCGGAACATTTCTGACAGGTTTACCAATCACTACCACCAGCTCCGCTTCATAATCCACGCAGGAAGGAGCTTCCCGGGGTAAGACAATGGGGCAAAGATGACCGGTTAGACTGGTTGTTGCTTTCAAAAAAATTATGGGTGCTGGCGGCAGCGGTTTATTACTTTCCCGGGCATGGTCTGAGTAATTCAAACCTACAGCAATAATGTTTGGTGGTTGCACCGGGGGCAGGAAAGATTTCACCTGGTTCAGACTGATGGTTCTGCCTGTCTTTTTGCCGCCGGCTAATGGTGAGCCATCAAGAAGATAAATAGTCTCACCTTTCAGAATACCGTAAGTACCTTCCGGCATCTCTTCCGTGGTTATACGCAGGTATCTCATTTTTTCTTTGGAGAAAGAATGATGATTTTTAAATCATGCTTTTTTATGGGAAACTGAAGGCAGTTTTCCGCCAGTTTGACAGGTTGATTGGTTTCCCAGTCCATCGCCTCTGCTGGTTTCAAACCAAGTCTTTCGGTATTGATTCTTACCTGATTCTGGCCGCCTTCCCCGTAATCACAAAAGATAGCCACAGCTTTTTCCGGGCTGCGATGAAGAATCCAGAGTAACTGCGTCCTGTCAGGTTCTAAAACAGGATTTTCTTCCCAGTAGCGGTAAGTGGTAACAGAAGGTGTCCCGTAGCCCATTTTCCACAGCATTTCCCGGATAGAGACAAGGTATTTATCCGGTCCCCAGACATGGAGCTCATGGACCAGGGTGACAGCAGCTCTTGTTCTGGCACACCAGTCTTTTAATTCCTGGCTACCTTCTCCGTGAATCCCGCCTAACTGTACCGGGATACATCCGGTATTGAAAGGAAGATTGACTGCCCGGATATACTCTGGCGAGAATCTATCCTGAAAATCAGTCAGTCCATACTTCCATTCCCAGCCCAGAAGGGAGCCAGCAAAACTGAAGATAGGAATGAGATTAGCGTTGGTCATATGTACCATAGAAAGATTTGGTTTACCCATTTCATAAGCTAAAGTCATCGTTCTTTTCAGAAGCTGCCTGGAATGGAAGATATCCACATATGGCTGCTTTTGACCGTCTGCTCGTTGATAAACCGGTCCGTAAAATGGGTTAAAAGAGGATTGAAGATAAATGTTATCCCAGTAAATCCCATCAAACCCGTTTTCCAGAAATTTCTGGTAATAATAGAGAAGGAAATCCTGACGGGAAGGTACAGGAATGATGGTAAAGTCAGTACTGCCTTTCTTTCTGTTCTTATCAGTTGTTCTTTTCCGGAACAAACTGTAGGACCATTCGTCCTGGAAAGTACGCCATTCTGGTATCCAGGTTAAATCTCCCCGGAGATTGGTGTAGGGAATAACCCCTTTATAATTCCCTGGATTGGAGCCGCTCAGTATATGGGCTTTGTTGTAGTTAAAATCTAAGTCATGGGTTTCTGGTGACCAGCTATCTATCAGCCGCTGGAAATATTCCTTATCAACCTTACCCTCTTTGTTCGCCCGGGCTACTTTGCGGATGGTTTCAAAATCCCGGTTTTGAGGAAAATTAGCATACATCTGTCCATTCCAGTAGAAACTGGAGCCGTGCACCCTGACTGGATATTCCGAGGGCGCATTAAAGGTTGTTTTCTGCCAGGCTGGTTTTTCCGGTAAAGGTTTTGCTGGTGATGCCATGAGCCCAAAGGTAATTTCCACAGGTTTGGGGAAAACACCCGGCCGGTTAACCAGGTGCACTTTCAGGAAAACCGTGCCGGATTTTCTTTCCATCACAAGGGCAGATTTTTTATCATCAAGAATCCAGTTATAATCATTTTCCGCAAACCAGCATAATCCCCTTCTTTCCTCTCCCAGCCACACATAGGGGATGAAGGTGCCAAGCAGGAGATTCCTGGAAGCATTTTTACTTTCCCAGATAACTCCTTCGCCCTCAGGGACAGCCCCTCCATAATTGAAACGAAGACCATCGCCGCAGACATGCATCAGCCGGGCTGTTTCTGTTTTCACGGGAATTATCAGGGTGAGCCTTTCTATCGGGCTGGTCCCATGCTGTTTCAGGTGTAACCTGACTTTCATCATACCGTCATAATCAAGTTCCAGGCTTGTCGTTCCCTTAATTTCGCCACCGGAAAAATCTGCTTTCCCGCTGATTTGCTCCGGACGAATTCTGGTAAAGTGAACACCCTTACCAGTAAGAAGATGTAACTTTCCGTTTTGCACCAGTTCCAGAGTCATAGGTGCTGCCAGAAGCTGTTTACCATCTGCTTCCACCTTCTGCCATAATCCTTCTGGAGTGAAGGTATAATGGCGGAGAACCACTGAGGCTGTACTTTTTGCTTTGTCAACTTGAATCGGTGTAAAAGGAGGAATGACCTTACTACTGGTACCAATACGATTTCCTTCCCAGGGGAAATGCTCCCTTTCAAAGTATTCTACCACCGGTTCTGTGGGTAAACTGGTATCTCCGGAAAGAGAAAGCTGCACCTTATATTCCCCCCTGATACTGGCAGGTAAATCCAGAGCTGCCTCCAGGCCATAGTCCTTGAAGCTTTCAATTTTTTTCCAGGCAATTCTTTTTCCTCCTGCAGCAGGTAAGACTTCCACCAGTGCCTTCTTCACATTCTCCCTGCCAGCAAGGTTTTTGAACGATGCCTGCAGAAGCAGTTTATTCTTGCTGGGATAATAAGCCAGATTCAGGGTGACCGCTTTTATATCAGGCCTGGGAACAGGAACCCAGATTTGCTCTGGTGCCTGGGCATCCCAGAGGAAATCACGGCGATAGTAAACAGTAGAACCATCAGGTGAGGTGACATCAATTGCAGAAACAGCACTGTAAGTTGAGGGGTCAGAAACAGGAACTTCATAGACAAGCTCCTGGCTTTCACCAGGATTAAGCAGAAGTTCTGCCTTTTTTTCATAACGAGGCTGGTTAACAGGATTATGTCCGAGAACCGCCCGCAGCGAAACAGGCTGGCTGGTAGTGTTAGTTAGAGTTAGTTTAAGGGATACTTTTTTTTCTTTTTCCTTGTAAACACTGTGGTGTTTAACTACTGGTGCCAGAGGAGAAAGTTTCATCAGCGGCATGGTCTCTGGACTGGCAAAAGCCAGCACATTAATACCCAGCCGTGACTGGTCCCAGGGATTCTTAAAGTTGCGGCAGATACGAAATCCCCACCAGCCGTTGATATCTTTGATTTCAAAAGAAGATAAATCCAGGGCAATTTCTGCCTGCCAGTAACCGTCTTTGATTTGATGGGCTGATTTTTGTTTAACCCTCCATCCTGTCTGGAAAGTTCCGCTTCTGGTATCAGTCATAATATCGTAAATAGCCTGGTTGGCATTCATGATAATCTGGTAAATTTTTCCAGCTTTTAGGGTGTTACCGTCAATAGTGACATCAGGTGCAAAGAAAAATTCCAGGGTGTCATCGCCTTCCTTGAAAGAAGCATCAGTATCACCCGGTAATGGTTGGGCTTTCGTAATCAGGCCACATTCAGGGTGGTAAACAGATTTCACCGCAATATAGAGATTTTTCTCATCCCAGCCCATCCAGGCTTCTACATCCCGGAATTCTAACCGGTTTGGTCTCCTCTGAGAAATAAGGCCTTTGATTTTCATTGCCTGCCATTCATCTTCTCTTATTTCTCCATCCAGCACAGGTGGTTGCTTCAGATAAGGAATGATAAATTGTGGCCGGTACCGTGGTTTATTTAAATCTTCAGAAGAAACCAGACAGGTTAAAAAGGGAAAAAAAACTAAAACTGCAAACCGAGAAAAATTTTTCCTCATTCCTTCCTCCTGTCAGTTACAGAGTCCTATTATACCTTAATCACCACTGCCAATAAAAAATTCATTTTGTGAATAAACTCAGCCGGTAAAAGGTCTCCTGTTTTTGAATTCAGTTTCTTCTTTAAAAAAAGAGATGAAAAAAAAGATTTTGAATCCACCCGCGTCCTCTGAAAAAAGGTAGAAAAAACTTCAGGAAAAGAGGCGGGAAAAACAAATCTTTCCAGGGCAATACAATATTTGCAAAACAACAAGGGGTAATACAGATTGTCACGGCCGGAAATGGGGTGTATAATGTCCATATAAACAAGGGGGGATATGAGGAAAGGGTTTACATTGATTGAGCTTTTAGTGGTGGTTGCGATTATTGCTATTTTAGCAGCTTTGCTTTTACCAGCACTTTCTCTTGCCCGGGAAAAAGCCAGGCAGGCAAGGTGTCTTTCCAATATGAAACAATGGGGGATTATCTTTGCCATGTATGCTTCTGATTATGATGGATACATGGTCACGCCCAGGATTCCACCATCTTATATGTGGGCACAGTTCTGTAATCTCTTCACAGTCTACCACCGGGATATCAAACGTCTTTTCTCCTGTCCGTCTGAACGAAGAGAACTGAATATTTACGATGGCAGCAAGTATCATTATGGTATGAACGGTTTTATCGCTAACATTCCTGCTGGATACAAATGGGCTAAACTGGATCGTATTGACTATCCTTCCCGGACAGGCTATCTTTTTGATTCCAGAAATTATCAGAATTCCCATACCATCTCACCAGTTTTCAGGCACACCGAAGGAACCAACATTCTGTTCTGTGATTTTCACTGCGAATGGTGGCCTAAAGCACGGGTACCTGTGGGTGCCAGCGCTAATTATATGGCTTCTCCCTGGCACGGAAGTCCAACTTCTTCCTATATGATTGGTCAGTAAACGCGGGGATAAAATGGTGAACAAAAGTTTGGCTCTGGCTATTTTTCTTTTTTCAATAACTGTGGGTCTTTCTGATACTATTTTTCCTGTGCGCGAGCGACTGGATTGTCTGCCTTCTTCTGCCTTCATAGAAAACAAAGACGGGATTACTTTGCAGAAAGGCAGATTCCCTGACCAGCAGGCTATTGTCCTTGCTCCAGGAGCAAGTCTAATCTGGCATTTGCCTGAGAAGGAAAGGCTTTTTATAGATTTCTGGGTGAAACCTGTCAGCGAGAGAAGTGGCAGCAATTCTTCAGTTCTTCTTAGCAGCTTCAGGAAAGGTGATAAAAGCTACTATTTGCAAATCAGGAAAAAAACTGAAGGCAGATACATTGTTCTGGAAGAAAGCCAGAACCAGCTTGTATGTTACCCTGTTTACGGCTGGGGTAAACAACCCTGGATGAAAGAAGAACGACCACTGTGGCACTATATCTGTCTTGTTTTTGAGGGCAGGAATTTTTCCCTCTGGGTAGATGGTTTTCCTGCCAGCAGAAATGCGGTGAAATTAACTTCTGGTTCTGTCAGAGAATTTAGTTTGAAAGGTGCCGGGAACAGTTTTTCTTCTCTGGAGATAAGCGAGGACTTACCTTCTGATATTCGTCATCGCTACCGCTGCCTGTATCAGGGGCTACCTGAATTTCATCCCAACACTGTGCTGGTACCCCTGGTAAAGAAGCCGCCTACCATTGACGGTGAGATTGAACCAGGAGAATGGGATAACCTGACAAAGTTAGGCTGGTTCTGTTCTCTGCGGGGTAATGCCGGACACATAAAAGCAGAGAAAATTACCGTTTTCCTCGGTTACGATAAAAAGTATCTGTATCTACTGGTGCGTACACCTTATTCCGGAAAACTCAATTACAGAAGCTGGAAATTATTTGATATGCCGTTATGGGGTGAAGAATCCTGGGAGATTTTTATTCATCCACCTTTTACCGGAACACCTGATTTCTGTCAGCTGATAGGGAATCCTGCTTCTGACCAGGCTGATTTGAAAATGCTGGATTTAAGATGGAACGGGAGATGGGACTGGAAAGCAGTGGTTACGGAGAAAGAGTGGACAGCAGAGTTTCGGGCAGACTTTTTGGGGATTGGTACACCTGTGCCGGTGCCCGGGGATGTCTGGACCTTCAACATGGTTAATACTGATGCTGATGCGGGCTGGTGCTGGACACAACGTTATAACGATACTGGTTCTTTTGGCCGTTTGATTTTTGGTTCTGATTCCTTCAGTATTAAACCAGGACCGCTGCTTGTAGAAAAAGAAAAAATTTCTGTACCTGTGCAGGTTTCAGGAGGAGAGAAAAAAAGAGAAATAATTGTGTGCCTGGAACTTTACGGGGAAAAAGATGTACTTGCCAGAAGCGGGCAAACAAAAAGTCTGGTTGTTCCTGCAGGAAAAAAGGTAGAAGTTTTTCTTTCAGCTGGTACAGGTGGTTTATCTTCTGGCAGGGTAGTTATTGCTGTTAAAGAAAAAGGGATTAACATCTTCTATCACAGCATTCTCTTCCCTGAGTCAGAGCCCACTCTCAGGCAGGGTATGAGAGTAGAGAAGGTTGAATCAGTTAAAAAGCCACAGCAAGAAGAAAAAGCAGCAGAAGAAGCTTACAACCGGAGATGGTCAGCCCAACAACTGGGAGAAACACTTTTAGAAAGCAGCCGCTGGAAGGAAGAAAAAGCAGGATTATCAGAGAATGTTCCCCCGCCCTGGTCACCCATGGAAGTAGAAGGTCAGAAAATAAGTTGCTGGGGAAGAACATACGAGTACCAGGAGTCTCTTTTCCCTGCCACGGTAATAAGCCAGGGCAAAACATTGATAGGGAAGGCACCTTATCTGCTTCTGAAAACAAAGGGAAAGCAGTTTCTGGTTTCTAAGGCAAAGGTGGAGACAGAAAAGATAAACGCAGGGCTTGTAAGAGTAAAAACAAAATCAGAGACTGGTCCTTTCCAGGTAGAAATAATTACTGATTATGAGTTTGACGGCATGGCTAAGGCAGAGTTGAAAATAAGTTGTCCGGAAGAAAAGACTATTTTAACCGGGATAAATCTTGTTATTCCTCTTTCTTCTGATTGCTGTCATCTTTATCACTACACCTCAGGAGTTTCCGGTCATGCTCCAGCCTCAGATTCCGGGATAATTCCAGAAAAAGGTCTTTCTCTCAATTTTTTCAGAGAGATTCTCTGGTTTGGAGACACTACAGCTGGTTTTTCCTGGTTTGCGGAAAGTCTGGAAAACTGGCCTGTTAAAGATGAGGAAGAGATTGAAAAACTTGGTCCAGCTGGCGGCAAACAACGTCTTCTAACCATTAAATTAGGAGATAAACCCTTTCTTCTGGAAAGAGTACTGCGGTATGTTTTCGGTTTTGGTGCCACTCCGGTTAAACCCAGGCCAGCAGATTTCCGGCGGAAAGGTTACTGTGAGGCAGTGGACTGGCGCTGGTTCTGGGGTGATGGGCAATACTATCCTTTTTTCTCCCATCCGGAGAAAGCCAGGCAGCATGTGCAGCAGGCAAGAAGCCAGGGGAAAGAGGTGATGCCGTGTTCCTCTATTGTTTTCCATGGCCTTTACCGGTTTTACGAAAGTTATTTTGGCTTGATAGAAAATCCTGGTTTAAAGCACAGGGAAATGCTTCTTTTTGAACCAGTCTGGCGGAAAACAACAATACAGGAAGCTTTAACTTTACCTTCAGGAAGACACACAGCTGAAGGGTCATGGTACGGCAAGAAATTTCAACCCCAGGGGATAGCAAGCCTTTGTCCTGCCTCTGACTTCCAGGATTATTACCTGTGGCAACTGGCAAAACTGGTTAAAGAAACAGGACTGGGAGCCATTTATCTGGACCAGCCCCTTACCAGATGTGCCAGCAGTCACCATAGATGCGGTTACATCAATTACAAAGGAGAATGGACTGGTCGGTTACCAATTTTTGCCATGAGAAACATGATGAAAAGAATGTACAACATCTTTGTGCAACAGCACGGGTATTCTTTTATCAGATGGCATTCCTCCAACCAGATACCCATTCCCTTTATAGGTTTCATTGATATCTTCTGGGATGGAGAAAACTATGGTTCTGGTCCACAGAAGGTTTTTGAGTTTTACAGTAAACTTCTCCCGGAAGGGAAGATGCAGTCACAGCATACTGGTATTCAGTTCGGTTTTATTCCGGACCTTCTGCCTGAGTTTGAGAAACGTTATGCTCCTGCGCCTGCCTCCATTTTTGATATGGTTGGTTATTTTATGGTTCACGATTCCACAGTCTGGCCTGCCCATTGTTTGTATCCAGAACTGGTGAAATGGTTACAGGAAAAGAGATTTTCTTTTGATTTAAAAAAAATGAAGGTTGCTTACTACTGGCAGGGCGACAGTCCTGTCTCGGTGACTCCTGAGACAGTGAAGTTTATTCTTCATTATGGGCAGAGTAAAGGGCTTCTGGTTCTCTTCAATTCTGATGACTGCTGGCAGCTGGCTAAACTCAAACTGGGGAAAATTTTTCCTGGCAACGGTCAGCTGAAAGTTAGAGATGTTTTAACTGAAGAAAATCTTTCGGGTTGCACGGATAACACCTTGTTTCTCCCGGTTTGCGCAAGGGATTTAAGGATGATAGAAATTTTCAGCGATTCACCATAAACAGGAGGAACTATGCGCGGGAAAGCATTTATTCTTTACTTTACAGTTTCTACTCTCTTAATAGCAGAAGCAAACTTCAAGTTTGAATCAGGGATACTGACAGTAAAAACAGAAAGGTATGAAGTAGTCTGGAAAAACGGTAATCTGGTAAGGATGAAATCATTTCTGCCAGGGGAGAGGAACTGGTCAAAGGAAGAAGTAATGAAACCAGGTCAGTTACCGGAAGGTGTGGGCTGGCTGGAGCAAGGTGAGGAGACGACAAAAGACCAGCATCATCCCTGGACTTCCTGGAATATACCGCAAAAGTTTCCTAACCAGCATCCGGTTTTTTCAGAACCAAAAGCAGAGAGGATTCCAGATGGTATCAGGCTCATTTACCAGGGATTAAAGGATGCTCCGGAGGCAAGCCTTATCCAGGAGTTTACTGTAGAAAAGAAAAGCGGGGATTTGTGTCTGCGGCAGACAGGAAAAAATAATAAAGGTGGTGTCTTCGGGACAGCTTTTTCTGTTTTAAACCTGAGAAACGATGTTTCCTTTATTACTCCCTACTTCAGCGGTCAGAGGTGGGAACCTGATTATGGCAGGGGTAAGATTATAAGTTTAGCCAGTGGCTCAGTTTTCTGGTGTGCGGGTTTAATCATTGGTGAATTGCCAGAAAAGGGATATTTCGCTGTCTGGGCTGAAGACCCGGCGCTGAGAGGAAAGTATTTCCGACGTTATAACGGGGATGAAGGACAGGCTCTCAATTTTGAGTATCTTGGTGATGCTCCCTATGAAGAGAAAAAAGAAATAACTTCCTGTGTCTGGCATTTTAATACTTATGGGAATTCCTGGCAGGAGCCAGCGAAAAGATACAAAGAATGGATGGTTGACACTTTCAAAATGGTCCCAAGAAATAAAAGAAGTTCCTCCTGGGTAGATGAAATTGCCCTCATCTGGCCAGCAACGCCAGGAGAGGAGGAGATGAAAAAGATGGCGGAAATTATTGAGCCAAAGAAAGTTTTGATTATGAACTGGGGTTTTTTAGATAACTTTAACCGGAGAATTCCTGAATACCGGTTGCCCCCCACAGGCCAGATCAGTGAAAAACATATAAATTACATAAAACTGGCTCACTCTTACGGTTACCGTTATGGAATCTATACCAGTCTGGCACTGGTTGACCAGGAAACACATCCGACTATTATGCAGGACTATGATTTACAGTATTACTACAACGCGCCCTACCAGAAAAAGCCCGAGCCAGCAGCTAATCCTGAGGAAAGGAAAAAACACTGGCTGGTTTATATTCATCCTGGTAGCAGTAAATGGCGGGAATTTTATTCCTCGCAGATGGCAAAGTTACAGGAGATTTACGGGATTGATTACTTTTATCAGGATGTAACTGGTTGCTCCCTGGGTAGTTGTGGGCTGGTAGAGGGTAAAACTTTCAATGAGGCAGTCATCGGTGTAGAAAGAGCCATCAGGGAGAAAGTTCCCCGGGCAGCCATTGGTGGTGAGTACTGGAACATTGTCAATGCAATTACAGAGGATTTCGGTATTACTGGATACCTTGCCTGGGGAAGTCAGCAGCACAGAGAATTTATTTCCCGACCCCAGCAACCACATCCGTTACTATCCTATCTTTTCAGTGATTATTGTATCCACTGGCCTCACCATATTCCCATTCGGGATACTCTGAAGTTTCATCAGTCGCAGAATATTGAGGAAGTGATTGGTGCTGCTGCTGTCTGGACAACTTCTGCAGACGACTGCACCAGTGAAGCCAGAGTTGTGCTGGAAAGGGCAAAACTGTGGAGTGAGGGTTTTCGTCCTTATTTCCCGGAAAAGTGGCAGGCTGGCGTTGTCAGTTACCTTAGGAATCCGCAGGGCAGGGTAGTTAAGTTTTTCCGTCCTGAAGAGAGTACTTACTGTCTGGAAGAAAGCAAATCCGGGGACAAACTGAGATATGCGCGTATCACAAAAAGTTTCAGGGTAAATTTTCACCAGCCTGTTTATATTGATAACTGGCTGGCTTATGATGAGAAAGGACCGATTGGTCTTAACCCTGATGCCTGGTACTGTCTTTTCCCGGGAAGTCCACCGCAATCCACAGTCAGGATTACAAAGATTAGTGAAGGTTTATTTATCAGAGGAAGCAGACTGACTGAACGTTACTGTCTGGTACAGATTGGCGGGGAAGGAAAAGGAGAAATTTTCTGGCAGAAGAAACCAGCTGACTGGTCATTTTTTTCTGTATCCAATCCTACCGGGGCAGAAGAAGGAAAAGTAGAGATTCAGGCTCCAGGACACCTGCTTTTCGGCAGTCAGCCAGAAATGATAAATCTGGGAGAAGCACAAAATTTAAGTTTCTGGAAAGCAGGCATAGTAAGCCAGGGACAGCTTTTACGTCTGGAAAAACCTGTTAGCCGCCGTGACCTGTCGTTTGCCGGGAAGAGAGCTTCTGGTTATCAGGTTTTCCCGCCTATCGGAGGAAAAGAATCTGAATTTTCTCTGGATAATCTTATCACTCTCCCGAAGGCAAAGGGGTTACAGCTTTCCTTTAACATGGGCAGATACGGAGGGTTAGGGGACGGAGTAAACTTTGTGGTCCGGGTTAATGGTGAGGAAGTCTGGAGGTATTTCAGTGAACCAAACAAGCAGGGGTGGACACCTGGTAAAGTTGTCCTGGAGAAATTTAGCGGGCAAACAATTCTGCTCAGTCTGGCAGTAGATTGTGGACCCAGCGGCTATAATACCAGCAATGACCAGGCAGTCTGGTCTGAGGTAAAATTTATCTGTGAAGAATAAATAGACCAATGAAGGACTGGTTAAAAAAACTTCCCCACAGACGTTTCAACATTCTGACAGGGGAATGGGTACTGGTTTCACCCCACAGGATAAACCGGCCGTGGTCAGGACAGAAAGAGCAACTGTTAGAAGATATAAGACTGCGGTATGACCCGGACTGTTATCTCTGTCCCGGGAATAAAAGAGCCAGCGGACAGATTAACCCAGACTACCAGAGTACCTTTGTTTTTAAGAACGATTTTCCTGCTTTGCTGGAAACCGGTGCGGAAAAAAGCGAACTGAACTCACCTTTATTTCAGAGCTGCTCAGTCCTGGGTGAATGCCTGGTGGTTTGTTTTTCCCCGCGGCATGATTTAACCCTGGCAGAAATGAAACAGGAGGAAATAAAGGCAGTAATAGATGTGTGGGCAGAAGAGAGTAGAAAGCTGGGAGAAACTTTCCTCTGGGTACAGGTTTTTGAAAACAAGGGCAAGATGATGGGATGTTCCAATCCTCATCCCCACGGTCAAATCTGGGCTTCTAATTTTCTGCCTGCACTGATAGAGAAGGAAGACAGGAGCCAGAAAAACTATTATCTGAAGCATGGTGATAATCTTCTCCTTTCGTATGCCAGAGAAGAAGCCAGCTGCGGGGAAAGGGTGGTAGTAGCCAGCGAAGACTGGCTGGTCGTTGTCCCTTTCTGGGCTTACTGGCCCTACGAGACGCTTGTGCTGCCGAGAAAATATCTCCAGAGATTTCCGGACTTGAGTGAAAGCCAGAAGGAGAGTCTGGCAATTATTCTTAAACGGTTACTGGTACGTTATGATAACCTTTTTCAGACTTCTTTTCCCTACTCTATGGGCTGGCACGGTGCACCTTTTGAAGGAAGCAATTCCGAAGCCTGGCAGCTGCATGCCCATTTTTATCCTCCACTTTTACGTTCCGCCACAGTAAAGAAATACATGGCTGGTTACGAACTGCTGGCTGAGGTGCAGAGAGATATCACACCGGAACAGGCAGCGGAGTACCTCAGGCAACAGCCGGAAAAACATTATCGGGAGTTGTAGCCTGTTATTCTTTTAAAGCCAGTTTTACCTTGTCTTTCAAAAGGTGAGCTAAATTACTCAGGTTCTTGAACCCGGCAACGTTGCTGGCTTGCCCTAAGAGTGTTACCGCTGGAAGGATAAACTTTTTATACCAGGTAAGTCCATCCTGAAGCCATAACTTCCCAAAAGCACCTAAAACCTGAAGCAGTCTCTGGGTAGCAGAAACATAGAAAATTTTTTTCTGCAGGGGTATACCACCCAGGCAGCTAACCTGATGGCAGTAAAATCTCCACAGGCTTTCCCTCATTTCTGGCGGGTAACACCGGTAGGGGTCAAAGAGCAGGGCGGCAATATCATAGGCAGCACAACCTTTTCTCATTCCCTGGAAGTCAATTAAGTACGGTTGATTCTGATAAACTAAGATATTGGCACTCTGTAGATCCCGGTGCAACAGTACCGGTGTCTGGTTCAGAAGAAGAGTTCGCCACTGGCAGTATTCCTCAGCGACCGGTGACCACAGGTGCGGTTGGTGTAGCCACTGGCTTAAAATGTACTGCCGGAAATAGTCCCTTTCCCAGTTATATAAACCTTTTGTGAAACCATTCTGTAAGGGAATTTCTGCCAGACGAGCCTGGACCGTACCTCTGACATGAAGCAAAGCTATCTGCTGGAGGACATTTTTCAGAAGCTGGTGAGTCAGGTTAATATCGCTTATCTCCTGAAGGGAGCAATCGCCCAAGTCAGACATAAGAATTTCTCCAGTGTCCACCAGGTGAAGATATACCTCTGGGACGTTTAATCCAAGTTGTTTCAGGAAAAAGTTCAGACCGGGAAAAGTTCCATTTTCCCGACGTTTCCTGTCATAAACACACCAGACCCAGCTTTTCTCACCGACGGTAATTCTCCAGTACTGGCGGCCACTGGCCTGTTTTCGCAACAGGTATAGCTGTATATCTTTTTCCTTCACTCTCAGATACTGAAGGATGCGTTTATCAGGTTTTCTCTCAGCCAGAATGATTTCTTTTGCCCGGGGTGAACCGGTAAAAACTCCTTCGGTATAGAAAGAAGGCTGTGAGATTTTGCAGTTGTCCCAGATGACCACATTGTGCAGCTGCGTACCTGCTGCCACGGAGACATTTTTACCCAGACTCAGAGCACCACTGCACCAGACACCAGTCTTTTCCAGTTCTGCCCGCAGGAGTGCCTGTCTTTCTTGAGCTTGACGCAGAAGGTCATGGTATTTTATTCCGGAATCTGCTAATCTGGAATGAAGATGGATGTATTCAGGAAAGCTACCAGTATCAGCCCAGAATGAATTCTCCGTGGACAATCCCAGGACTTTTTTCCCTTCTTCTATGGCTTTCCGGTAAGCAGAGATGATAGAGCAGGGGTTAGTTTCTGGCAGCATCTGGAGTATCTGGCGGCGAAACAGGTGCACACCGGAGAAGGTATAATTTCCGCATCCGGCAGGCCTGTCAAAAGAAGTTATCCTGTGGTTACCAGTCATCTCCACAGTTAATGGTCCATAGCCCGGGACAAGCAGAACTGTGACATCACTATTTTCTTGTAGATGTGTCTCTATTAAGAAGGACAAATCATAATCCAGGACAACATCAGCATTGTGTACCAGAATATGCTGGGCATCTGGTGCCAGAACAAGACCATTTCTCAATCCGCCACCGGTACCAAGGAGTTTTTTCTCCCTGGAAATTTCTATCCTCTGATGATACTGGCAGGCCAGTTTCTGGCAGGCAGAACTTATTTTCTGCTGGTGGTAACAGCAGTTGATAATAATTTTTCCTGAAAGAAATTGAGACAGGTAAGAAACTGCCAGTTCCAGAACAGGTACACCGCAGACCGGAACAAGGGGTTTGGGGTGGTTGCCGATAAGTGGTTTCAACCTCTTGCCCTGACCTGCAGCCAGAATGAAACCGACAATTTTTTCTTTCATTTTTGTTCTCGGCAGTTTTCAGTTTATCATAAAGGAGAAAAGGAGTTGAACGGGAAGGAGGATTTATGGTGGTAAAGGAGAAGAGTTTCAAACAGACCCTGCAAAAAATAGCCAGGGAGGAAGGCACACCAGTTCTGGTGATAGATTTGAATCAGGTGCGAGAAAACTACCAGCGGTTTCAGAAACACCTGCCCGGGGTGCAGATTTATTATGCGGTGAAAGCCAACCCTGATTCAGAAATTATCAGAAGTCTTTACCAGTTAGGTGCCAGTTTTGATGTGGCTTCTTTACCGGAGTTTCATCTGGTAAGGGAAAACATCAAGCATCTATTGCCAGCACAGCAGCAGGAGTTTATCTGGGACAGGATAATCTATGCTCACCCGGTGAAAATGATTGAAACCCTGCATGAACTGGAACCTTACAAACCACTGGTAGTTTACGATAATCTGGACGAACTGGAAAAAATAAAAAAGCATTGTCCCAGTGCGGGTCTTATCCTCAGACTGGAGGTACCTAACGAAGGTTCTGTGGTGAATCTTTCCTCCAAGTTTGGTGCCAGTCGCCAGGATGCGGTGGACCTTATTCTCAGAGCTCTTCAGATGAATCTGGTGGTGGAAGGTTTAAGTTTTCACGTAGGTAGCCAGTGCAACAATTTCAGTAATTACCAGGAAGCTCTAAGTCTTTCAGCCTGGGTGTTTGAGCAGGCAGAAAGGAAGGGGATACGGCTGGGTAATTCCAGGACAGGCCGCCGGATTATGGACATTGGTGGTGGATTCCCTGCTGAAGAATACAATCCCCGGGTTATTCCCTTTGAAGCACTGGCAGAGAAACTGAGGGAACAGATGAAGAAACTTTTTCCTGAAGAAACAGAGTTTATTGCTGAACCTGGCAGGTTTCTGGTTGCTAATGCTGGCACTCTGGTTGTTTCTGTGATTGGCCGCGCTTTCCGGCATGGAAGGGTCTCCTACTACATTGATGACGGGTTGTATGGCACTTTTTCCGGTCAGGTTTTTGACCATCAACTTTACCGGCTGGAAGCCTTCAAAGAAGGAGTCTGTGAAGAATGCACCATTTTTGGTCCAACCTGTGATGGTTTTGATACTGTCTGGCCAAATATGAACAATCCTTCCTATCCCGGGGGCTACCTTCCCCGTATGGAACTGGGTGAGCTACTCTATGCCCGGAACATGGGTGCTTACACTCTGGCTTCTGCCAGCCGGTTTAATGGTTTTCCTCTGGCGAAGGTATCTTATCTTAACAGGTAATTTTTTTCATGCGAGGGGAGAGATTTGAACTCTCATGGGTTAACCCACTGGATCCTAAGTCCAGCGCGTCTGCCAGTTCCGCCACCCTCGCTTGTGATTGATTTTATCTTTTGTTTGTTCTTCCTTCAAATGGGGAAGCCGGGGAGAAATTTTCCGGTTGTGACATAAAATGATAAAATTGCGGAAACAGAAGGAGGAACATGGAAAGGCCAGCTAAAGCCATGATTATAGGCTGGGATGCTCCGATTATTAAGTCTGTAAAAAAGTATATCCAGGAAGGGAAAATGCCCAATCTAAAAAGACTGATTTCCACTGGTGTCTGGGCTGAGAACTGTTTAGTGCCGCATCCCACCATCACTCCTCCCAACTGGACTACTATTGCTACCGGCAGCTGGCCAGGAACACATGGTATTACCTGTTTTAACATGCACAAACCTGGTACACCACTGGACAAAACTTATCAGGCTTTTTTCTCCACAGACTGTCAGGCGGAATATATCTGGCAGGCTATAGAAAAGGCTGGCAAAAGGACGATTGTCTTTAACTATCCCGGTAGCTGGCCGAAATCTTTTCAGGCAGGAATTCAGGTAGCTGGCGCAGGTTTAAGTGTGAATGAGTGGCGAACTGATATTCGTTCTGGGGCAGCATATGATGTTACTCTGAGCGCAGATATGCTTTTCACCACCGAGGAAATACCGGAAGCAACTGTTATCTCTTTAGAACCGGCAACAGCCTGGCAGGGTGTGAAACTTTCTCCTGAAGATAAAGAAGTCAGAATAATGTTTACCCCAAAAATGGCAAGGGAAAAAATGCAGCCAGAAGAGTTTTATCTGCTGGTAGAACCTTCAAAAAGCAGGGTAAGCCTTGCCCGGGAGAAAAAGCTAAGCGAGATTCTCGTGCAGGTGCCAGTCGGTAGATGGAGTGAAAAGGTAACTTATGAGTTTCAAACAGAGACCGGGAAGAAAAAGGCAGTTTTTGTCTGTTGCCTTCTTTCTCTCAGTAAGGATGGAAGCAATTTGAAGTTTTATGTTTCCCCTCTGTGTCAGCTTGACGGCTGGGCTGACCCGCCAGAAATCTGCGGGGAACTTGCCGGGGTTTCAGGTCTTCCTCTGCCCAACAGTTTTGTGTTCCCGTTTCACTATGGCTGGTTTGATGTGGACATTCTTTCTGACCTTTATGATATGCAGAATCTCTGGTTTGCTGAGGCAGCCTATCAGTTATTAACACATCACGACTGGGACTTGTTTATCATGCATGCCCACTGCCCTGATCATGCCTATCATGCCTATATAAACCGTCTGGAGCCTGCAGTCACTAAGGATGAGAGCGTGCGCAAAAAATTTGAAGAGGCAGAGAGAAGGTTTTACGCTTCTCTGGACGCCATGCTGGGCAGGATACTCCAGGCAGGGAACGAAAAAACTCTTGTGATTATTACTTCTGACCATGGCGCAGTACCCACAGAAGGTGCTGGAGAGGAAGACTTTCATGGATTCAGTGCAGGAGAAATTTTAATTAAGGCAGGCCTGACAGTAATGAAAAAAGATGCCCAAACAGGTAAGGAAGTTGTGGACTGGGAAAAAACAAAGGCTGTTGCTCAACGTTCTGTCTACATTTATATCAATCTTCAAGGGAGAGACCCGGAAGGGATTGTCCAGCCTGGAGCCGAATATGAGAAGCTGAGGGATGAGATTATCAGTCTTCTGTATAACTACACCGATCCCAGGACAGGACGTAAACCCATTGCTTTCGCTCTAAAAAAAGAAGATGCCAGAATTCTTGGTCTTTACGGAGACTATATCGGGGATATTGTCTATGGAGTTGGTGGCTGGGTTTCCGGGGAACATGGACGGCAGCTGACCACAGCTGAATACGGAATTGGCTCTCTGAAGGGTCTTTTTGTCATGAAGGGACCAGGAGTGAAAAAGGGATATGTCCTCAACCGTAATGTCTGGCTGGTGGATATTGTTCCTACCATCTGTTACCTTTTAAACTGGCCTGTCCCGAAAGATGCAGAAGGGGCTGTACTTTACCAGGCTTTCCAGGACCACGATTTTCAGAGGAAGGAATTAGAAAAATGGCAGCAGCACTACCGCAGGGTAAAACAGGCTCTGGAAGGAGAGAAGGCTCTTACCCATGACTATTCCAGCTAAGCCAGTTCTACCCAGATTCCCTGTTTCTGCGAGTAAGCAGCAGGCACTGGAAGAGAAATTCAGAAAACTTAAGCTTCAGCTGAATGAAATCCAGGAATCATTTATGACCTCAGGCGGTCCTGGTGGCCAGAATGTTAATAAAAGAGCAACCTGTGTTTATTTAAAGCATATTCCTACGGGTCTGGCTGTCCGCTGTCAGAAACAACGTTCTCAGGGGTTGAACCGTTTTCTTGCCTGGCGGAGTCTTGTGGAAAAGATAGAAAAGTATTACCTGGGACAGAGCCAGGCGGAAAAGGAAAAGTTAGAAAAGATAAGAAGACAGAAGAAAAGACGCAGCCGCCGGCTCAGGTTGAAAGTGCTCAGGGAGAAACGTTATCGTGCGGAGAAAAAGAAACTGAGAGCCCGAGTAAGAGAGTGGGAGTAACAAAATTCATGGGTAGTAGAGTTTTATGAAGTCCAGCCCTTTCCTGAGATTTTGTTGTCTGGTAGCGACAACTGGAGCCGGTAGTTCTTCATAGACTGAAGGAAAGCTCTTCCAGTCTTTTTCTAAAAGCTCACAGAAAGAAAATGCGGGAAGACACTGCCCGGAATTCAGATGAAGAAGATTCAGCCACCTTCCGTCAAGTGCCAGGTTCCAGAGATACTTGGAGACAGGTGTGCGCGGGCGCCAGGAAGTATCAATGACATCATTACAGATACCTCTGATAAGGTGAGAACAACCATGGCAGATATCGTCAGCACCTGAAGTAAGTATTAAGTTTGTTTCCAGATTGGTTAAAAGCAGAGCAGCCACTTTGTGCCAGGAATGGCCATAAGGATGCGGCTGCAGAGAAAGAGTTTTAGCCCCGAGGTGGATGATGATGTCCACAAAATGGTGTGGTTTGATAAGGACAGAAGTTACCATTTTTTATTCCAGAAAAGATTGGTAAAATGGCTCTAATTTTACCTTCTTTCCTTCCCTGGCAGAAATAACCGCTCCCAGGCAGGCAGCCACAGTTTTGCTTCCTTCCACCGCATCCATGGAGACATCTTTATCATTCAAAATACAGTCCACCAGATACTCTACTTCCCGGGCAACATTATGGGAAGCAGTTTTTACCGGGATGGTTACAAAATCATATTCCCCTATCTTTTCGCTGTAGTCAAGGCAGCACAATTGAATAAAGGGAGAGGTATTATCAGAAATAATGGTGCCCCTGGTACCGTAAAAGACACTGCGCATAGTATAAGGTCTGATGCAGCCAATGGAACAAAAGACTTTTCCCATCACCTGGCCAGGGAACTGGTAGATGGCGACCAGAGCATCGTTAACAGGCCAGTCAGTTAAACACTTATGGTTGGCGTAAGCAAAGACTTCTACCGGGTCACCTGCAATCCAGCGGAGTAAATCAACCGCGTGACAGCCACCACCGATATAAGGTTCTCTTGGCCGACCGGGGTCTTTTCTCCAGTTATTAACACCTGGTGCTACCCGGTAATCATGGGCATATTCACTCTCTACAAAATAGAGTTCTCCTATCTGCCCGGAAGCAATAATTTTTTTGGTGAGACTGAATCCAGGAGCAAAACGGCAGACCTGGCCAATCATAAACCTGGTACCACTTTTTCTGCTTGCCTGCACTATAGCCTGGCAATCTTCCAGCGTTAAAGCAAGGGGTTTCTCGCAAAGGACATGTTTGCCAGCAGATAAAGCAGCCACACATTGTTCCCGATGATAGAAGTCAGGGCTGGCTACTGAGACAATATTTAGGTCTTGTAAAGCTATAAGCTGTTGATAATCAGTGGTAGCAAATGGTACAGCATATTGTTTCTGTACCTGCTTCAGTAACGTTTCGTTAATATCACAGATACCCGCGACTTCAGTGTAAGGATTGCTGCAATATGCCTCCAGATGAGACCTGCCCATGCGTAAGCCGATTACACCTGCTTTCAGTTTTTTCATTTTTATCTCCTTCTATTCTAATTCTGGTTTTCTTGTGCCATATGACCATGGGGTAAGAAAATTTCTGGCTTTCGGGTAACCCGGGGTTTTATCTGGCTTAAATTCCTGGAGAAGGGAAGTACTTTCTTTTACGATGAGTTCGCCTGCCTCTGGTATCAGATGGGAATAGCTGGTAAGGATAGTCTCGTAACCACCTCCAGAAGCTTCAAAGGCTGATTTGTCCGGTACATAACCGATACACCCATTAGCCAGTTCCACGACAAAGGTGAAAGGGAAATGGCTGGAGTCTTTGATTCTCAATCCCAGGCTGCAGAACAATTCAGCTGGATTGGTGATAAAGATAGCCGGACCAACCTTGATGGCCTGGATTTCCACCTCCACAGAAGGTTTCTGACGAACAATGTAGTCAGCAATAATTAACTCCTTGGCAAAAGTCCAGTCAGCAGAAGAATGAGGTTTTTGTTTTTCAATTACCTTCCAGGCAGCTTTCACTCTTTCAGGAGATACTCTCCGGCAGGGAATTTTCAAAACCTTATTTCGGAAATCAATTCTCACTTTACCTTTTGGCGGACAGGCTAACCCTTTCAGAACTTCTGCCCCTACACGTTGTCCCAGTCGGCAACTGTATCTCTCCCCGATTTCTAATTCTGACTTACTCAGGTTATCAACCTGAGTGACATCTCCACAGGCACCATTGAGAAAAACAACGTAACTTTTCTCTCCCATCACCCCGCGGATGGTTTTTTCCAGGTAAAAAACCCAGTCCGCACTGATGCCACCAGGTCCGGTGGTTCCATGGCAGGCATAATTAACGATACAGCCAAGAAATTCTTCTCTCCCGGACCAGACCCCGAGGACATTCACTTCAGGGTCAATCGGTCCAGCTGCCTGTAAAATATCAGGATTTCCCTTTCCCGGGTGAGTGTAGGTTTGACCGTTTTTCATTTTAAACCGGCGGTTGAACACACAGGAAGATTCCTGACCCTGCCAGAAAGAAAGGCAAACATCCTGCATTTTGTCCTGGCAACGGTGAACCGCTGAGACTGCTTTTTCTATTATTAGGGTGGTATAGAAAGTGTCAGGGATGATGGAATATTTTTCTATAAGTTCCTTAATTGATGGTGGTGCCTTCCGGTACTCTTCAGGATAAAGTCCAAAGACCGGTCCGCTGGAATGGGTATGGCTGGCTGCTACCAGAATTGCTTCCCGGGGGATGCCCAGCTTCCAGTGAATTCTTTTTCTTATGGCAGTAACAATTTTTCTCGGTACCACCAGAAGGTCCAGGGAAAGGAAAACAACTTCTTTTTTCCCGTCACTGAGAACTAATGCCCTGATTTTAATCGGGTCGTGAACCTGGTTGTTGTATACCTTTGTGTAACCACCGGGTCTTTCCGTACCAACCCAGGGTGTAATATCTTCTTCCCAGAATCCTGCCTTCATAATCTTGCCCCCTCTGTGAGCAAATGGTACATCATCCGGGCATTTTTCAGCATGGCATGGTTATTATTGAAGAAAACAAAAATTTCTTCTGCCTTTGTCTCTAAAAGTTTTTCCGCTAACTGCTGTAACTCTTGCTGCGTGTAATCGTAGCTATACCAGTGAACCCGGCCATGTAATCTTAAGTAAACTGTTTTAGCCGGGAAAATTTTTCCCTGGATATCAGGTGAATCAACTGAAATCAGGGTGAGAGTTCTGGAGAGTCTCATACATAAGTCAGTATCCTGAAGCAGGGAGAGATTTCTGAGTTCCAGAGCAAATTTCTTACCGAGTTTTATTTCTTCCGCAAAGCTTAAGGTTTTTTCCACTTCCTGGAAACTTGCCGGTGTCTGAAAAAGGTAAAAAGACACAGAAGTATCCAGGGGAGAAAAAAGCTGGAAAAAATCTACCCAGATTTTAAGACTTTCCTGAGAGAAACGATGTTTATGGGTAATCAGCCGGTGTACCTTTACCGCCCATTTTAGCTTTTTACCTTTTGCCGCCCAGCTTTTCACCTGAGAGGGGAACGGGAAACGGTAAAAAGAAACATTTAATTCTACGGCATTTAATCCCGAATGCTGAAGGTACCAGTCCAGATTTTTCCCTGTATTCCAGTCGTAATACCAGCCACTGGTGCCGACATAAATCTGCATAAAGTTTTTACCTCAAAAACCGTTGCCTGAGAGAATACCTTCATTCCCGCAGAATATACCAGCCACTGTTCCTGTCATGAGTGTTGCCAGAGTGGCAGCAAGGAGAGCTACCGGTCCTAACCTGGCAAGGTCATCCTTCCGGGAAGGTGCCAGAGCCGCAGTTCCACCGACAAAGATGGCAACAGAAGCCACATGTGTGAAACCACAGAGAGCGTAACTGAGAATGACGACACTGCGAGCCTGGCAGAAACCTCCGGAAGCAGCAAGACGGGCAAGTTCCTGATAAGGTACTACCTCTGTGAGAATTATCCGCTCTCCAAGAAGCTTGGCAGCTAAAGGTACATCAGCCGGATGAATACCTAAAAGCGCGGTCAACGGGTAGAAAATAATCTGCAGAATTCCGGTAAGAGAGACAGACCAGGGCAAATTCAGGAGTCTTCCTACCCAGCCTAAACTGCGGTCCGCCAGGTTTAACAACCCTAACAGGGCAATTAAAAGACAGGCGATATACGCAGCCAGACGTAACCCATCCTGGGACCCCTGTATCACTGCGGTCATAAAACCTGATGATTTCTGTTCTGTTTCTTCGGGTACACTTCCCAGGGTCAAAGGCTTTTCTGTTTCCGGTACCAGTATCTTGGAAATGACAGCAGCAGCAGGGATAGAAAGAACAGAAGCAGAAAGAAGATGACCGGCAATTGTTGGGAAAATCGGGCTTAAAAGGCTCACATACATACCCATAGTACTGGAAGCAACCGTAGCCATACCACAGGCAAGGATCATTGCCAGTTCTGACCGGGTCATACCTGCCAGGTACGGTCTTACTACCAGTGCTGATTCTACACCAACAAAGATATTGGAGGCACCGCATAACGCTTCAGCACCACTTAATACCATAAAGCGATGAAAGATTCTGGCAAAAAATCGCACGACTGGTTGAAGCAGATGAAGATGGTAAAGAAGTGCTGAAAACGCAGAAAAAAAGATCACCACCGGTAAAACCTGAAAGGCTAAGAAAAAGCCAAGAGAACCGGATTCTCCAGGACCTGCTGCCAATGCACCAAAAACGAAACGGGTTCCTTCTCTGGAAGATTCCAGGAGAGTTAGCACCACCTGGTTAAAGGCAAGAAAAACCTGGCGGGAAAAAGGAAGTAAGAATACCAGCATACCAATAAGAAGTTGCAAAACCAGTCCCCAGAAGACAGTTTTCCAGCATACCAGGCGGCGATGAGGAGAAAATATCCAGGCCAGGCCTGTAAAGGTAAACATACCCAGGAGAGAGACAATTCTCTGTCCCATCTTCTTCTGGAAAAACTGCTTTCAGTCGTGTAAAATACTTACATCTTCACTGCCGACGTAGCTCAGCGGCAGAGCAGCGGTTTCGTAAACCGCAGGTCTCGGGTTCGAATCCCGACGTCGGCTGTCTTATTCCTCCAGGTTGAGCCAGCGCAGTTGTTTTTCTGTCAGTTTTATCTCCAGTGCTTTCATCGCAATTCTGGTTTCCTCCAGAGACCTTGGTCCAATCAAAGCAAAAACCGGGAAAGGTTGACAGAGCACATAAGCCAGAGCAACGTTAATGGGCAGGACTCCTAATTCTGCAGCCATTTGTTTAGCACGTTCCTGCCTCTGGAAATTATCTGAACTGTACCAGGAGTTAACAAGAGCAGGATCAGATAAATCATCAGGTCGAGCTTTTTCAGTGAAAAATCCTCTTGCCTGGCTGGACCAGGATAGAAGTGGTATGCGTTTTTTCCTCAACCACCTGCGGGATTCAGTATCAGAAGAAGAAATACAGCCAGCCCAGACTGGATTTACCATGCGCGCCAGGGAAAAGTTATTGCTGATGACAGAAAATCCAGCCAGTCCCTTACGTTTTGCATAGGTATTGGCTCTTTCCACTCTTTTCAAGGACCAGTTGGAAGCTCCAAAAATTTTTATCCGTCCAGCCCTGACCTGCTCATTCAAAACATCAATAAATTCACCGGCTGGAACCTCAGGGTTGTCACGGTGAAGAAGATAAATATCCACATATTCCATTCCCAGTCTCTCCAGGCTTTCCAGAAGTTGAGGAGCGACATATTCAGGTCTGCAGTAGGGAGTATGGGCACCTTTGGTAATAATTACTACCTGGTCTCTTAATTGCCGGTTAGCCACCCAGCGACCCAGCACCCGTTCGCATTCTCCACCGCCATAAATGTAAGCAGTATCAAAGCAGTTTCCACCACGGCTGAAAAAGTCATCAAACATAACCGAACCAGAAGGTAGACTTGTTTGATTGTCAACTCCCATAACCAGGCGGGAGACCTTTTTTGTCAGTCCCGGGATTTCGCCATAAAGCATTTTATTTGGTTGCTTGATTCTTAAAGGCTCACGGTTGACTGTGGGAACAGGAAAATTAATTTTCTCAAAGTCATAGACTAACCTGACACTGGCTCGCCAGCGGTCAAGTGTCCTCATGTTTTGTAAGGTATCCTCGCAGGACATTGCCGGGAAAATAGCCCTTCCTTTTTCTAAGGATGCGGCAAAGGTATCTGCTTCCAGCCCGTAGAGCCACCGGTCAGTAGTAATCTCAATTGTCTCCGGAGATTTACCGGCTGGAGTGAGGATAATCGTGGTGGTGCCGCCTTCCCGGGAAGGTATCCAGGGCCAGGGGATATGTATATTCCCGGTAGAACCGTAAATGCGCACGCTGTTATCCTGAGACAGGTTAACCCCGCAGGCGACCTGTGCGAGAATATCTCCTGGAAATTTCAGTACTGCTGCTGCCCATTCATCCACACCGGTAATGCCTAAGTGTGCTACCCCGTAAACTTCACCAGGCTCACATGTTTCCTGGTTAAGAGCAACAGCAGCAATCAATCTGGACATGGAAACCGGATAACAGCCCACATCAAGAATACCTCCACCAGCCAGACTGTTTTTGAAAAGCCGGCTTTCAGGATTAAATCCTGCCTGGAAACTGAAGGTTGCCTGAATTAAACGGACTTCCCCGATAGCTTTTTCTTTTATCAGTTCCACTATTTTTGCTGTCTGCGGATGACACCGGTACATAAAGGCTTCCATGAGAAAAACCTTGTTTTCTAAGGCTGCTTCTACCACAGCCATAGCTTCAGGATAGTTTACCGTGAGTGGTTTTTCGCAGAGAATATGTTTGCCAGCACAGGCTGCCTTTATTGACCACTCAGCATGATAAGGATGAGGGGTGGCAATGTAGATAGCCTCAACCTCAGGGTCAGCCAGAAGTTTTTCATACGAATCGTATGCTCTGGGTACAGAAAACTCTTTCTGGAAACGTTCTGCCTGTTCCTTGCTGCGGCTGCCTACAGCCAGCAGTTCTCCAGTCTGAGAGTGTTGTAGACCCCGGGCGAAAACCCCGGCGATCCTGCCGGTACTCAGGATTCCCCACTTCAATTTTTTCATGACTTCCTCCTGATGGTTTTATCATTTTTTTGTTTTTCCATAAGGAATTCCACCTGTCGTTTCTTGCCTTTTCTGACACTGCAACTTTCCATGACTTTTTCTCCGGAGACAATTCTTAAATTAAGGTCAGTGGAAGAAGTAACATAGGCTTTCTTCAATCGTGTTGCTGGTGGCAGAGCTTTTAGATTGACAGAGATAGTATCAAGATTATTCGCTTCCACACGGAGTTCATCGCCGTCAATTCTAACTTTAGTAGTAGCAAAATTCTGGCTGCTGGCAGGAACCACGCCAACCCAGAAGAAATCTCCAGCCTCATCGGTTAGGAAATCAAGGTTTTGATAAAAACGGGTGCCAGTTTCTGTTTTTACATCAGAGATATTCTGGTAGTATTGGAGCCGCTCGCAGACCCAGGAGGCAGGAAAATTGAGAGCATTATGTCCTGCTGCCTGTAACCAGAATACATTCTCCTGGAAGACATAGTACTTTTTTATTTCCTCATAAAGTCTCAGTGAATGTTCTGAAGAAACAACAGTATCTTCTGTTCCGTGCCAGAGGACAAGAGGAATATACCGAAAGTTTCTGGCGTAATTGATGGCTGACCGCCTCTGATACTCAAACCAGTTTTGCTCATTCAGTTTTCCGCATTCGCTTTCTACAAAAGTAGCCAGTTTTTTATTTTCTTTTACAAAACGTACCAGGTCAGTCACAGGCTGTCCGGAAACTGCCGCAGCAAAAAGATGAGGATATTTAGCAGCCATAACAGCAGCCAGCTGTCCACCCATGGAACGGCCAGCCAGATAGATTCTACTGGTATCCACCTGATAATTAGCCTTGACCCAGGCAATAGCATCAAGGATGTCATGCTGGGCGGTCAATGCTGCCCAGGAAGTTTTGCCCTCCGTGTTCTTTCCGTGTAATTCCGGGCAGACCAGAAGCCATTTTCTCTTCTCACATTCTTCATAGTAGTTGAGAGCCCTGGCTGTGAAGCGGTTTCCATTCATATAATGAGCCACAACCAGTAACGGCACGGGCGTTTGCTGGGATGTTTCCGGGACGTAGGCGCAGGCCAGTTGCCTGCTGCCATCATAGCTACTGGTGAAGGAAAATTCAATCTCGCCCGGAAAAACAGGTTTTAGAGTAGCAATTAAAAAACAGCAACAAACGAAAATTAATTTTCTCATAGATATGCCTCTGGCAGGTGAATGCTATCACAAACAGAAAACCATTTCAAATGTTGTCGGAGCAAAATGATAATTTATTCTTCTTTGCTACCTGAGTTTGTCGCTTTTTGCGTGGATACCTGCAATTAACTGGCTGCACCTGTTATGCTTTTGGCTTTTCTGCTGGAAGAAAAGTGGTCAAAACCACCGGTTGTAAAAGGAAATTTTTCCCCGGAAGAAAGTATCATTCTTCCTGGCGGTGTCAGTTCTCCTATGCAAGTGATGGGCACGCCATCTATACTGCCGGGTACAAGAAATGCTTTTTTCTCCGGGACCGTAAAAAGGAGTTCATAATCTTCTCCCTCGTTCAGGATACGGGTGATAGCGGAATTTCCTGTGATATTGTGCCGGGATAATTCCGGAGAGGCAGGCAAATTATTAAGGTACAGAAGGAAACCGGTTCTGCTGGCAGAAGCCAGTCTGGGTAAATCAGCAGCCAGTCCATCTGAGATGTCCATCATAGCAGTTACCGGAACCAGGCGGGTTAGTTTTCTTGCCAGCTTAACCCTTGGTTCAAAGGAAAAGTGGTGACCATACCTGGAGCCGCCAAGGTAACCGGTGACAAAAATTCTATCACCGGGGCTGCCTCCGGAACGTAACACCAGTCTATTTTTTTCCACTCTTCCGATAACTGTGATATCAATAAAAAATCTGTCACTGGAGCAAAGATTTCCCCCGATAATTGATACGGGAAAATCCCGAGCCAGTTTTCTCAGGCCGCGGTAAACAGAAGTTATGACACCGGTTTTCGTTCGGGGCAGCCCCAGAGATACAGTGGCGTACAACGGCCAGCCTGCCATAGCGGCAATGTCACTTAAGTTGACAGCTAATGCTTTTCTTCCTGCCTGTTCCCAGCTGATTTCTCCGGGCAGAAAATGGGTTCCTTCCACCAGAGCATCACAGCTGATGAGAAGATAATATTTTTTCGTCCATTTCACCACAGCAGCATCGTCGCCTATACCCACTACCACACTTTTCTCATGCGGGCCTAAAATCTTTCTTATTCTGCGGAGTATTTTTTCTTCGTTCATTTCCGGTTCCAGAAACCTTGCTGCTGCAGTTCTTCCAGGAGTCCTAACTCTGCAGCCACATCCAGCACGGTTACCCTGCTGCGCAGGTATCGGGAAAGTCTCACTGCCTGAATCCCCAGCTGGTAGGGAATGCCAATCTGTTCAGGTACTACAGGGCAACCCGCTGCTGATAAAGCACTTTTTATTTCCTCGGGTGGGTGCACAGTATGACAGATTCTGTTTTTTATCTCTGGCCAGAACTCATGTAAGGCCGAACGGCAAACAGAAAGAACTTTCTGTTTCTGTTCCCATTGTTGCCTGATACTTTCCTGAGCGGAAGGGAAAAGGGAAAACACCTCTTTTAATTTTTCCTCATTTGCGGGTGAAAAACTTTTAAGTCTCACACTGACTTCTCTGGTGGAAAGCCCGGCTAACCGGTGATAGATACAGCTGGTCAGAATAATTCCCAGTCCTACCTGAAGACCATGGTAAGCAAAAACTTCTTTATTTCTGAGATGGCTGTACATATCCCAGAAGTGAGAAACCAGGTGCTCTGCTCCTGAGGCCGGAGCAGAATTTCCGACAACAAGCATGGAAAGACCACCCAGGGTTAAACTCTGCATTACCAGATCCAGGGTGGAAGGGTCCCGGTTTACCAGAGCCTTGCCGCACCTGAGATATTTTTCTTCTACTTTTTTCACCAGAATTTCCGCAAGTCCACAATAAGGCTGTCTGGAAAATAAACAGTCCATTTGCCAGTCAGCCTGGGCGCTGCTTCTTGCCAGGCTATCAGCAAAACCTGCCTGGATTAAGGGTAAAGGAGTATTTCTGACAATACAGGAATCTATAAACACTGCCAGAACCGGTCTCACCGGAAAAGCCACTTTCAGGTTATTCCGAATCAGGGCTACCACCCCTGAAGTATAGGCGTTCATTGAGGCAGCTGTAGGAACGCTTAATACGGGTATTTTCAGTAGATGCCCGGCATATTTACCAAGGTCGGTAATTGTTCCGGAACCAACTGTTACCAGCAGGCTGTGACCTTCAGCCCTTTTCAAAATCGCGGGCAGATATTCTTCCCTGGCAGTAAGGTATTTTTCTCCTTCGGGTTTAAGTATAAGAGTGGAAAGGGGAAAGAACAGGGGCAAGGTTTTTTCCAGCCTGGCACCTGCTACACGGTAAGTATTTTCATCAGCCAGAAGCAAAATCTTTTTTCCCTTCCCGCAGAACCTGATAATAAAAGCAGAGATTTCGTTTAGAGCATCCTCGGAGTGGACAATTTTTTTAATTTTTAGAGTGTGTTTTCTTCCGCAACAGGGGCAGAGAAAAGATCTCCCCAGGTAATGCATGATTTTCTCTGGCCAGTCCAGTTGTTTTTTTATACTGCCCGGCATCCTAATTCCTCCAGGGCGTCACAGATGGCAGCAATATTAGCCAGTGGTACATCCGGGGCACACTCGGCAGTTAACATCAGGCCTCCTTCTGGCAGGTAGAGACTTTTGAAGGCATGGTGAACATGCTGGCGGATTTCCTGAGGAGAAGCAAAGGGGAAAAGCTGCCTGTCCAGGTCCAGATTCACCGCTACCACACCCTGGCAGTAACGTTTTATTCCCTCCAGTGTGTTAGGCCGGTATTGTGGATTGAGGAGGCAGACTCCGCACTCCACCAGGTCCGGGATAATATCGAGGATATAGCCGTCAGTATGTAAGCCTACCAGAACACCCTGTTGTCGGCAGGGCTGAAAAAGTTGAAAGAAAGCAGGCTTGAGATACCGGCGCCAGTTTTCCGGACTTAGCGGAAGAGATTTCTGCAGTCCAAGGTCATCTCCAAAAAACATCATTTCCACTCCCAGAGATAGCCATTTGTCCACCAGTTTGCGGTTGTACTCACACACCAGGGAAATCAACTTTTGAAGCTGGGTCTGGTTGTCGGCAACGTCAAGCATAAGGTTGGTAAAACCCCGTAGATAGTAGAGACGCATATACATAGCACCATGAGGAAGTCCTCCAGCTGCAATCTTACCCTGTGATTTTGCCTGCTGGAGCTGTTTTTCCCTTTCAGCCCAGTTAATTCTTTCTCCTGTCCAGTCAAACTGCAGGGGGTCAGGAATCTGGTAGGAATCAAGTTTTGACCAGTCCTGCAACGGAGCCAGAGATTCTACTGGAGCATTAGCCAGTCCTTCCTGCAGTCCTTCCCAGGTAACACCCCAGACATCTACCCAGCGTCCCTTTTGATAGTTACGTGGAATTTTCATCCGGAGATAATCCCCCTGGTGATAATGCGGAAATAAACGAGGGTGTGCCAGAACTATCCTCTCCAGAAGTTTGCCGTATTTTAGCCAGGTTGCTGGCAATAGGGACACAAAACCTGGAATCCACTCTGGTTTGTTGAAGTTTATCGCTTTGAAAAAATTTGCTACTTCTGGTGTTTTCTCCATCTTTCTCCCTCCAAAAGGGCTGGTAGTCCGTAAATTTGAATGAAACCTCTGGCAGCAGTATGGTCAAAAATATCACCCTGGCTGTAAGTAGCCAGACTTTCGCTGTAAACTGAAAATGGTGAACGCCGGCCAGCAAGATAAACATTTCCCCGAACCAGTTTAAGTCTGACCTGGCCGGTGACATATTTCTGACTTTCTTTGATAAAACCATCCAGACACTGTCGGAAGTCTGAAAACCACTGGCCGTAGTAAACCAGCTGAGCATACCAGGGTGCCAGAGACAACTTAAAGTTAAAAAGTTCTCTGGTCATAACCAGTCTTTCCAGTTCTTTATGAGCAAGGTGCAAGATGGTGGCAGCAGGAGCTTCATAGATTTCTCTGGACTTGATACCCACCAGACGGTCCTCTATTAAATCTATTCTTCCAATGCCATGACGTCCACCAATCTCTGTCAATCTTTCAATGATTTCTCTGGGGGAAAGGAGGCGTTTATTTAAAGATACCGGTACTCCTTTTTCAAAACCGATTAAAACATATTCCCCTTCTGCCGGGGCTTTTTCCGGGGCACTGGTTATCTGAAAGACATCTTCCGGAGGCTGATTCCATGGGTCTTCCAGAACGCCGCACTCAATAGAAATTCCCCACAGGTTCCAGTCAATAGAGTAGGGTTTCTTTATCGTGGTGGGAACAGGAATCCGGTGGCGTCTGGCGTATTCCATTTCTTCTTCCCTGCTGCGGAATTCCCATTCCCGGACAGGTGCTATTACCTTCAAATCCGGTGCGAGAAAACGAAAAGCGAGTTCAAATCTTACCTGGTCGTTACCCTTTCCTGTGCAGCCATGAGCTAAAGCATCTGCCTTTTCTTTCCTGGCAATGGCTACCTGGCCGCTGGCTATTAAGGGCCTGGAAAGGGAAGTAGCCAGGGGATATTTTTCCTGGTAGAGTGCATCTGCCTGCAGACAGGGCAGAATAAATTCATTGACAAATCTGTCCCGCAAATCTTCGCAGTAGAAAGCGCTGGCACCGGTAGCCAGTGCTTTCTGCCGCAATTTTTCCGGATTATCAGGCTGACCAATGTTGGTGGTATAAGCAATAACCTCAGCCTTAAATTTTTCCTTCAACCAGTGGATAATAACAGAAGTATCCAGACCGCCTGAATAAGCCAGAACAACCTTCATCTCTTCTCCTTTGTTAGGAAAAAGCTATGTCAGACAAAACCTTCCTGACGTAGACGTCGGAATAACTGCCATCGTCCAGTGACAACACTGCCGAAACCCAGAAACAGACAGACAAGGTTAACTACCGGTCCGATGCGTGGTATCCGGGTAAATAGGGCAAAAAGAGTTATACCAGAAAAAACAGTGATTGCCCAGGTGAACCGATTATCTTTAAGACGGACCATTATTTTTCTGGCGAGATAGAAAAAGGGGAAGCCCCGGGAAAGATAAATAACAGGTAAGAAAAAAGAGGTACCTAACAGAGCAAAAGGAGCAGCAATGATGGTAATCAGAGAAAGAACCAAAATCAAGCAGATACAAGCAGTGGTAAGAAATCCTGCTATCAGACAACGCCAGGGTTTTTCTCCTACCAGATAGGTTGTTTGCGAGAGGATGTTGGGTGTCAGCCAGACAGAAAGCAGAAAAGGTATCAGCAGACCAAAAAAGTCAAATCCTTTTTTCCCCAGCCAGAGAAGCTGTTTTAAAGGAGTGCGATAAAGGCGTGCCTTCCATTGTTCTAATGCTGGGACCTGGTAGATAACCTTCCCTTTAACAATCAAATCCGGAGGAAGCAGCAGACCTTGCCGGGTATAATAGGTGAGGTTTCCTTGGATAACTGTTTTTGGTAGAAAATGGAGGCTTTGGCAGTAAACATCAACATCATTGAAGTTTCCGCCAAGAATAACTTTGCCTGCCCAGAGAAAAGCTTTCCCTTTAACATTTCCGCCATTCCAGAAGATATCGTTTCCTACCAGTCGTAGATTTCTTTCTATGGTCACTTTTTCCGCTCGCGTCTGGCTGCTGACAATGGTAGCATCTCCTCCTATCTTTCCGGTAAGGTGGCAGTTTTGGGAGAAAAGATAAATGTCACTGGTGCACTCTCCCTGGAAATCTGCAGATAATGTTGCGGCTACCACATCCTTGGCAACTTTGCCTTTCAGATTCAATTCCTTCGTGGCTACCAGTAACTCCTTGAGAAGTTTTCCCTGAATGTCAGCAGTCTCGGTCAAAAGAACTACTTCTTCTGCAATTTCCTGCTCGGGCAATACAGAAAAGTTTTCTCCTACAAAAACACGTGCTTCTAACTCCATCAAAAAAAGAGGAAAAAATAACAGGACCAGAAGACTATATTTAGCCATTTTTGTTTATTGTTTTAAGCACAGCGATTTCGTCACAGCGTGGAAATTTAGGACAGTTGATGCAATCCAGCCATATTTTATGTGGAAGTTTACCCTTGGGGATTCGCTGGAAACCCATCTTTTCAAAAAACTGTGGTACATAGGTCAGGGCAAAAATCTTCTTCAGTCCAAGGGTTCTTGCTTCCTTTTCCACATTAGCCATCAGGATACGTCCATAACCTTTCTTCTGGTATCTTTGATTGATAGCCAGAGAACGAACTTCCCCAAGGTCTTTCCAGATAACTTTCAAGGCTACACAGCCAATAATGCGTCCATTTTTTTCTATCACCCAGAAGTCTCTCAGGTGCTCATATATCTGGTTGAAGGACAGAGGCAACATCTTTCCGTTGCTGGCAAACTCATTGACCATCCGTCTGATACCGGCAACATCTCTGATTAATGCTTTGCGAAAGATTATGTTTGCTTTCATATATTTATTATTCCACCAGGTTGACCTGACCGAGAGTAATTAGTTTTACCGCCAGGGGGTAAAGAAGATGTTCCTTTTCCTGAATGCGGCGATGTAATGTTTCAGGAGTGTCATCCGGTAAAACAGGCACCACTGCCTGCAGGATAATCCTGCCAGCATCAACCTTCTCATTGACGAAATGCACCGTGCAACCGGTGAATTTAACTCCGTAGTCTAACGCCTGTTTCCAGGCATAAAGACCCGGGAAGGCAGGCAGCAGGGAAGGGTGAATGTTGATAATGCGGCCGGGAAAAGCCTGAAGAAAGGTTTTTTTGATGACGCGCATAAAACCTGCCAGACAGACCAGCTGCACATTGTGTTTTCTAAGGCAGGCGACATACTCTTTTTCCACTTCCGGCACCAGATATGTTTTTTTGGGACCAGGCGGGAGATAAAAGGAAGGAATTCCTTCCTTTTCCGCCCGTTTCAGGGCATGGGCTTGTCTGTTGTCGCTGATGACGACACCGATTTTTGCTGGCAGGTTCTGCTCCTTGATGGCATCAATAAGAGCCTGCAGATTGGTTCCTTCACCTGAAGCCAGAACACCTATGATGAGCATTTTTCCATCTCCTTTAGTTCTTTTAAAATCTGACGCAGGAAGCCGACTATTGATTGAACCTGTTTTTTAGGATACTGCTGTCTTAATCTTCTTTTTACCCCGCGTAACCGGTAGCCTTCCTGATAAACCAGTTCCTTAATCTGGTTAATTTTAGCAACATCTCTGGTAGTATACAATCTGTGACCGCGATGGTCCCGCAAAGGTCTGAGGAAACTGAACTCCTTTTCCCAGTACCTGAGTATATGAGCCGGTACTTCTGTTAGCGTGCTGATTTCTCCAATAGTGTAAAATTTTCCTTCTGGTTCCTTCATTCGGATTTTAGTCTCCGGGTCATCAGTTTTTGTAGTTCCTTGCCAGGGGAACTGTTAAGATAGACAATGCGGTAAACTGCTCTGGTGATAGGGGCGGGTAATTTCCGGCGTACAGCAAACCGGTATAAACTGGCAACTGTAAAATAACCTTCCACGACCATCCTGCTGTGTCGAAAAAATTCTTCCTTGTTAGAGCTGACAATGGTCTGACCGAAAGTGCGGTTTCTACTGTAGGGACTGAAAGATGTGGTCAACAAATCTCCCAGTCCGGAAAGGCCATAAAATGTTTTCTCCTGTCCGCCAAGTAAAACTCCAATCTCCACCATTTCCTTCAGACAGCGGGTCAGATATGCTGCTTTTGTGTTAACCCCCAGACCCAGACCATCAATCACGCCAGCGCCAATAGCCATCACGTTTTTAAGAGCACCTCCCAGTTCCACTCCCCTTACGTCACAGCAACTGTACAACCGTAAGATGTCACTGCTCAAGGCTTTCTGGAAGTAGCTGGCTACTTTTGAATTCCTCGAAGCTACCACGGCCGCAGAAGGAAATCCTTTAGCCAGTTCCCGGGCAATACAGGGTCCGGAAAGGACAGCCAGTGGAATTTCACCCAGGACCTGCCGGACAACTTCAGACATAGTTAACCCGGTTTGTCTTTCCAGCCCTTTGGTAGCGATGAGAAGAGATTGGTCTTTTTGATAGAAATTTTTCATCCTGTTTAATGTCGTGCGGAAAAACTCAGTCGGGACAGCTATCACCAGTAGTTCACTGGTAGTTACTACCTCAGAAAGGGAAGAGGAGATTTTTAATTCCTCTGGCAGCTTGACTCCCGGCAGGAAATGAATATTTTCCCGGCGTTGCTGCAGAAAAGCAGCATATTGGGGAAAAGCTTCCCACATGGTGACTGCATGGTTGTTCTTCAAAAAAAGGAGAGAAAGACAGCTACCCCAGCCTCCTGCGCCAATAACACCTATTCTTGTTCCCATGGAAAGAGAAAAATGTGTTCACTGCGGGAAAGGAGTCTTCTAATGTTTTCTCTATGACGCCAGAGAATAACAACCGTGACGGCTGTTGCAAATGCGGTGAGCACCATGTCCTGCTGGAAGAGTTGCACCGTTACAGGCAAAAAAAGAGCAGCAATCATAGAAGCCAGAGATACATATCTTGTGAGAAGTAGAACTACCAGCCAGAATAAGAAGCAGCTTATCGCAGCAGCAGGGAACAGCCCCAGTATTACACCGAAACTGGTGGCGACACCCTTTCCCCCGCGTCCTTTCAACCAGCAAGAGAAGGTATGTCCGATTACTGTGGTCAGGCCTATACCCACTAAAGCCACTGAACTGAAAGATGTTTTAGTCTCTGCCAGCCACACTGGTAGCCATCCCTTGACAATGTCCAGAACAAGGACAATAGTGCCAGGGATGAGACCAACTACCCGGTAGACATTGGTGGCTCCGACATTGCCGCTGCCCAACTGCCTGATATCCTTTCCGGTCCAGACTTTAACCAGAAGATACCCGCTGGGGATACTTCCCACCAGGTATCCTGTGGCAAGCCACAATAGATACTTTTGCACTTTAAATTAAAGGGCCAGCAGTTCCTTCACCTTGTCCACCGCGGAGGCAGCGTCTGGTGCATAACCATCCGCACCAATCTCATCCGCATAATTCTGAGTTACAGGTGCGCCGCCAATGATAATTTTTACTTTGTCTCTTAATCCAGCGTTCTTCAGGGATTCAATCACATCCTTCATCGCTACCATGGTGGTGGTCAGAAGGGCGGAAAGTCCAATAACCTGGGCTCCTGATTGGGCAGCCTCAACAAATTTTTCCGGGGGAACATCTATACCCAAGTCTTCCACCTGCAGCCCTGCTCCTTTCCACATCATCACCACTAAATTTTTCCCTATGTCGTGTAAATCACCTTTGACTGTTCCGATCGCCACTTTCGCTAAAGGCTGGATTCCAGCCTGCACTATATAAGGTTCTAAAATCGCCATGGACTGATTCATGGCTCTGGCGGCAATCAGGACCTCAGGGACATAGAACTCATTGGCTTTAAACTTGGCTCCCACTACCTGCATACCAGCAATCAATCCTTTGTTCAGGATATCAGTCACAGGGACATTTGCCTTAATCGCAGCTTCTACTTTTTCCTTTGCCGTTTTAGCGTCTCCTCTAATAATACTGTCCTTAATCGTGTCCAGAATCTCAGCCATTGCTCCTCCTTGTTGGATGCTGAGTTATCTTAACTGAAAAGTTAAACTGGCAATATTAAAATATTTTTTAGGGCAAAAGTCAAATCCTTTTTGACGGACAGCAGGATGCGGGCTAAAATAAAACTGCCACAAGTATCTGTGGGCGGTTGACTCAGTGGTGAGAGTGCCACCCTTACAAGGTGGAAGCCGGGGGTTCGAATCCCTCACCGCCCACTGAATTTAAGCCAGCCTGGAGGGCAACGGAGATAACTGAAACCAGAAAAGGATTTTCTCATCTAAAAATTACGAAAACCAAAAGGCAGGAGGATAGCAAATGGAAACAATTATCGGAATAGACTTAGGGACGAGTAACTCTTCCGCGGCTGTTATGGAAGGGAACAAACCAGTGATTATTCCCAGTGCTGAGGGTACGACCATCGTCGGGGGAAAGGCTTTCCCTTCTTATGTTGCTTTTACCAAAGATGGTCAGCTTCTGGTAGGGGAACCTGCCAGAAGACAGGCCGCTGTTAACCCGGAAGGAACTGTGATTGCTGTGAAAAGGAAAATGGGCACTGACCATAAGTATGTTATTTTTGGTAAGACCTATACTCCCCAGCAGATTTCCGCTTTTATTTTACAGAAGATAAAAAAGGATGCAGAGACTTTTCTTGGCCGTCCTATAAAGAAAGCGGTTATTACGGTACCGGCTTACTTCAATGACAACCAGCGTCAGGCAACTAAAGATGCAGGCACTATTGCCGGGCTGGAAGTGGTACGGTTGATTAACGAGCCGACTGCAGCTGCCTTTGCCTATGGTCTGGATAAGCTGGAACAGGAGATGAGATTCATTGTTTTTGATTTCGGAGCTGGAACTCTTGATGTTACCGTCATGGAAATGATGGGGAGAGGAACATTTAAGGTTCTTTCCACCAGCGGAGATACGCAGCTTGGTGGTACGGATATGGATAATGCTTTGATAAACTACATCGCTGATGAATTCAAGAAAGACACCGGTATTGATTTACGAAATGATAAGATGGCGATGCAAAGAATCCGGGAAGCAGCAGAAAAGGCTAAGATTGAACTGTCTTCCACCGTGGAGACAGAAATTAATCTACCCTTTATCACAGCTGACCAGACAGGTCCAAAGCATCTGACCATGAAAATCAGAAGGGCAAAATTAGAAGACCTGGTATCTCCCATTATTGAGAAATGTAAACATCCTGTTGACCAGGCTTTGAGTGATGCCCGCATCACCAGAAAGGATATCAGTAGAGTAATCCTGGTTGGTGGTCCAACCAGAATGCCCATTGTACAGGAATTTGTGCGCAACTATCTGGAAACAAAGTTAGAAAGAGGGGTAGACCCTATGGAATGTGTTTCCATTGGTGCGGCTATCCAGGGAGCAATACTGGCTGGTGGGCTTAAGGACAAAGATATACTTCTCTTGGATGTGACTCCTCTTTCCCTCGGGATTGAAACCCTGGGAGGTGTTTTTACCAAGATAATTGAACGCAACACCACCATTCCCACAAGAAAGAGTCAGATTTTCACCACTGCAGCTGACAACCAGTCTGAAGTGGAGGTGCATGTGCTCCAGGGTGAAAGACCCATGGCAGCTGATAACCTCACCTTGGGAAGGTTTCATCTTACCGGTATTCCCCCGGCTCCCAGGGGAGTGCCTCAGATTGAGGTAACATTTGATATTGACCGGGATGGGATTCTTTCGGTCTCCGCTAAGGACCTGGGTACCCAGAGAGAGCAGTCCATAAAAATTACTGCTTCTAAGAAGCTGACAAAAGAAGAAATAGAGCGCATGGTCAAGCAGGCGGAAGAATTTGCTGCTGAAGATAATAAACGGCGCCAGATTGCTGAGTTTTGCAACCAGGGTGACAACCTCATCTATCAGGTAGAGAGGTTACTGAAGGAGCATGGTGGTAAGATTTCTGAAGAAGAACGGAAGGATATTGAGCAAAAGATTGCTGAGCTGAGGAAAAGTATTGATTCCAAGCAGCCGGAAGCTATCAAGAAAGCCATGGAAGATCTGGAACAGTCTTCCCATAAGTTAGCCCAGATTCTTTATCAGCAGGCAAAACAGCAAACAGGGTCTCAGCAGACAGAGCAGGCTCCGGGAGAACCGAAGAAGCAGTCCGGAGAAGAGAAAGTTGTAGATGCGGAATACAAAGAAGTGGATGACCAGAATAAATAATTCCGGTTAATGCAGTTCTATAAAGATTAAGCCCAGCGAATATGCTTCAGGCGCACCAGAGAAGCCCTTTCTGTTTCCGCAAGTTTGAAGGTAATAAATTTTATGGATTCTTCAACGTTGGGAATCAAAATATATTCCAGAGCGTTAACCCGACGCCGTGTTCTTTCAATTTCTGTGGCAAAAGCCAGAAGATGAGATTCCAGGTTTGCCAGAAGGATGAGCCTTTCTAACAAAGAAAGTCCCTCTTTTAGCAGCACAGCAAAACCAGGGTCTTCAGGAGGCAAAAAAACAGGTTTCTTTTCTGCCGTGAAAATAAGGCGGCGCACCGGTACATTAAAAACTTTTTCTCTGGTAACAGAGAACCTGACTTCTACTGCTGGTAAAATCAGCAGTCTTTCCCACTGGTCGGAAGTCATCCTGCCCCGCACAGATAGCATTTCTGCAGTAAACTGAAGAAAACTCTTTTCTATTTCCTCTCTCTGTCGCCTTACTTCAGAGAGAAGACGTCTGAATTCCATTAGCAGCTGTTCCTCTTTATCTTTCAAAAGCTTATGCCCGCGACGCGCCAGAGCCAGCCTTCTCTTCATCTTCAGCAACTCCATTCTTGTTGGACTTACCTTTATTTTCATTCTTCTTCCCCAGCTTCCACCGCGGGATTTTTGCTCCAGAATTGTTCCATAATCTCCGGTGGGATACGTTTGATATCCTGTCTGGGCAATTTTCGCAGAAGCGACCAGCCCAGGTCCAGGGTCTGGATAATGGTTCTGTTCTCGTTTTGCCCCTGGTTAATGAATTTTTCTTCAAATTCGCGGGCGAAGTTCAGATGGGCTATGTCTGATTCACTTAATGCTGCTTCTCCTAACACCATAGCCAGTTCCTCAGCTTCCTTTCCTCTGGCATAGGAGGCAAAAAGCTGGCTGGCCCAGGCAGCGTGGTCAAACCGGGTGGAACCAGTTCCTATTCCTTTGTCTCTCAATCTGGAAAGAGAAGTCAGCACATCCACTGGTGGATAGATACCTTTCAGATTGAGGCTCCGGGAAAAAATAATCTGTCCTTCAGTAATGTAACCGGTTAAATCAGGGATGGGGTGAGTTTTATCATCCTCAGGCATGGTCAGGATGGGAATCTGGGTGATAGAACCTTTGCGTCCTTTAATGCGACCAGCCCTTTCATAGATGGTAGCCAGGTCTGTATAAAGATAGGAAGGATAACCACGGCGACCGGGTATTTCATTACGAGCAGCGGAAATTTCCCGCAGTGCTTCTGCATAGTTGGTCATATCTGTGAGAATAACCAGAATGTGCATCTCCAGTTCAAAAGCCAGATACTCTGCAGCTGTAAGGGCTACCCTTGGTGTAGCAATTCTTTCAATGGCTGGTTCGTCAGCCAGGTTGATGAAGACGACACTGCGTTCCAGAGCGCCAGCTTCCCGGAATTCTCCAAGGAAAAATTCTGCCTCTTCATAAGTGATTCCCATGGAAGCAAAAACAATACCGAACTTTTCTTCTTCTCCGAGTATCCGGGCCTGTCTGGCAATCTGAGTGGCTAAAATATTGTGCGGAAGGCCAGCTCCGGAGAAAATGGGTAATTTCTGGCCCCGCACCAGACTGTTCAATCCGTCAATGACAGAGATACCTGTCTGGATAAATTCAGAAGGATAAGCTCTTCTGGTAGGGTTAATCTGGTAACCATTGATGTTGACCATACGTTCTGGAATGATTGGGGGCCCACCGTCCCTGATGCTACCCAGCCCTGTGAAGACACGTCCCAGGATATCCGGACCGACTCCAAATTCTACACCCCGGCCAAGGAAATGAATCCTTGTTCTTGTCGGGTCCAGTCCGCTGGTACCTTCAAAAACCTGGATCAAACCTGTATCACCTTCAATCTCCAGAACCTTACCTGTTCTGGTGCTCTCATCAGGCAGGATAATCTCCACCAGTTCGCCATAACTTGCCCCTTCTATTCCTTTAACGAGAAGAAGGGGACCAACAACACTGGCAATGTTCTTGTAATACCGGCTGGATGTGATAATCTCTTTCATGGGAAAAGATTTTAAAATATTTTGAGATGGTTGGCAAGATGAAAGCTTTTCTTATCAATCCTCCTGTTTATGACTTTTCAGCTTATGACCTCTGGATGAAACCGCTGGGCTTTTTGCTGGTAGCCCGGCTTCTTCTTAAGAATAACTGGAAAGTTTACTACTTTGATTTTATGGACCGGCTGCACCCGAGTGTCAGATCGCAAAGCAATCTTTTTGGCTGTGGTAAATTCCCGGCAAAAATCATAGAAAAACCAGAATGCTATGCTGCTGTTCCCCGTTACTACAAAAGGTTCGGGTTGGCCGAAGAAGTTTTTGTAGAGTATATAAAAAGTATTGACCCGCCTGATTTTATTCTTCTTTCCTCAGGTATGACCTACTGGTATCCTGGAGTCAAGGAGGTTGTCCAGTTATGCCGGAGGTATTTTCCAGGAAAGCCGATTGTTCTGGGGGGAATCTATGCTTCCTTATGCCCGCAGCATGCAGAGAAAATGGGAGCAGATTTCGTTTTTGTAGGTAAGGATTTAGTAAAGTTCAGCCAGGCACTGGCAAAACTCTCCGGGAGCCAGTTCCAGCCTTATCACTGGTATGAACTTGAGCCTGCCTGGGAACTTTATCCGAAGCTGAACTACATCTGTGTCCGGACTTCTACTGGTTGTCCTTTGTGCTGTCGTTACTGTGCCAGTCATTATTTAGAGCCGGCTGTTTATCAGAGGAAGCCGGAAAAGATGGCTGAGGAAATTACTAATCTGTGTGAAAGATTTGATATAGTTGATGTGGCTTTCTATGATGACGCCTTGCTTTTCCGTTTGGAGCAACACCTGGCACAGATTCTTAGCCGTATACACCGCAAATTACGTTTTCATTCTCCCAACGGGTTACACCTGAGATTCTTTAATCCTGAGACTGCTTTCCTCTTAAAGGAATCAGGTTTCAGGACTATCCGGCTTTCCCTGGAGAGTGTCAAGCCGGAAACAGTTGATTCCTCTCACAAGGTAGATTTCCAGAAGTTTGAGAAAGTTATGGACTGGTTGGTGAAAGCAAATTTTTCAAAAGAAGACATCGGTGTTTACATTATGGTAGGGTGGCCAGATCAGAGACCTGCAGAAATACTGGAAACTATCCGGATACTTAAAGGGTATCCCTGCCGGATTAAATTAGCAGAGTACTCACCCATTCCTTTTACATCTACCTTTCATATGTGTGAGGCTCTTTACCCTGATTTGAATCTTGAAGAACCCCTGTTCCAGAACAACTCTATTTTCCCGGTCTGGAACTTCCCCGGCAAATGGGAATTTATCCGCCAGATAAAGGAAATGGTGAAAAAGTAAATACCTTACTTTTTGCCTCAGTGTTGCCTGAAAAAGATATTTTCTGTAAAATTATTACTTTAAGGAGGGCAGAAATGATTCTGCAAGGAAGGGTTCACAAGTTTGGAGATGATATCAACACGGATTATATTATCTCCGGCAAGTATAAGTTTAAGACTCTGGATATGAACGAACTGGTCAGCCATCTGATGGAAGACCTTGACCCTGATTTCAGTCGCAAGGTTAAACCAGGTGATATTCTTGTGGCAGGAAAAAATTTTGGCTGTGGTTCCAGCCGGGAACAGGCACCACTGGTGATTAAGCATGCTGGTATACCACTGGTAATTGCCAAAAGCTTTGCCAGGATATTTTTCCGCAACGCTCTCAATATTGGACTTTTCCTTCTGGAGGCTGATACGGATGCTATCACCGACGAAGATATAGTGGAGGCAGATATTGCCAGAGGAATAATCAAAAATATTACCACAGGAGTGGAAATCTCAGCCTCCAGTTTACCGCAATTTCTGGTAGATATTGCGCAGGCAGGAGGGGTTGTCGCCTACCTGCGTAAACATGGAAGGTTTAATATTTAAAGGGAAGGATAATGGGCCAGTATACTGTGACACTTATTCCTGGTGATGGAATCGGGCCTGAGATTACAGAAGTGGCTAAACGTTGTATAGATGCGCTGAACACTGGAATTGACTGGGATATTCAACTGGCAGGAGAGGCTGCTTTAGAAAAGTACGGAACACCATTGCCGGAAGAAACAATTAATTCCATCCAGCGTAATAAAATCTGTTTAAAAGCACCACTGACCACGCCTGTTGGTACTGGTTTTAGAAGTGTTAATGTGTCGCTGAGACAGAAGTTTCATCTTTATGTTTGTCTGCGTCCTTTCAAGATTTACCAGGGAGTAAGGACAAAATTTGAAAAGGTGGATCTGGTGGTCATCAGGGAGAATATGGAAGACCTTTATGCTGGTGTGGAGTTTGCCAGGGGTAAGCCAGAAACAACGCGGTTGATTGATTTTATCCAGGAGACAACCGGCTGCCAGATTCTACCTGATTCTGGTATCAGTATTAAACCCATTTCTGTAACGAATTCTGAACGTATTCTTCGCTTTGCTTTTGAATACGCTCTAAAGAACAACCGGAGGAAAGTAACTGCTGTCCATAAGGCTAATATCATGAAATACACAGACGGGCTTTTTCTGGAGGTAGCCAGGAATTTAGCCAGTCAGTACCTCACATTGGAGTTTGAAGACCGGATTGTAGACAATATGGCAATGCAGCTGGTTCAAAAACCAGAACTTTATGATGTTATAGTCTGTCCTAACCTTTATGGTGATATCCTTTCTGATTTGTGTGCCGGTCTGGTGGGTGGGCTGGGGCTTTCCGGAGGAGCCAATATCGGTGAAGAGGTAGCCATCTTTGAAGCGACCCATGGCAGTGCACCCAAGTATAAAGGACAGAATAAAGTTAATCCCTCAGGGCTGATTCTGGCAGGTGTGCTTATGCTGGAATACCTTGGCCAGGTACAGGCGGCCAGAAGACTGGAAGATGCTTTATCTGAGGTTATCAGGGAAGGAAAATATGTGACCTATGATTTTAAAGCCCCGGGGGATTCTTCCGCCGTAGGAACACGGGAAATGGGAGAAGCCATCCTGGCGAAGCTTTAACTTCTCAAAACTTTGTTTCTGCAGGAGGAAAATGGTCAGCGTTCTGGTGGGCACACAATGGGGAGATGAAGGAAAAGGCAAGATTGTTGATTTTCTGGCTGAGGAAGTGGATATTGTTGCCAGGTATCAAGGTGGTGCTAATGCCGGACACACGGTTGTTGTGGGCAAGAACAAATATGTTTTTCATCTTGTTCCCTCTGGCATTCTTCATCCGGGAAAGATTTGTATCATTGGTAATGGAACAGTTGTAGACCCCTTTTCCCTTGTTGAGGAAATTAAGGATCTGGAGAAAAACGGGGTAGATGTGAGAAATAGACTTCTGGTGGCAGAAAATGCCCATCTTACTTTACCCTACCACAAATTACTGGAAAAACTTGAAGAAAAAAGAAAAGGAAAAAGCGCTATTGGTACCACAGGCCGGGGTATTGGAACTACCTACGCAGATAAGTATAGCCGCCTTGGTATCCGGGTGGTAGATTTTCTGGATGAATCTGTCTTTCACGAAAAATTAATGGCTGTTATGGAATTTAAGAACTTTTTGCTTCAGAACTACTACGGACAAAAACCAGTAGATACTGCCTTTATAGAAAGTGAATACGGAAAGCTCCGGGAGTTTATCCGTCCCCTGGTAACTGATACCGCCCTTTACCTTGACGAGGCTTTGAAGAAAGGGAAAAAGGTTCTGGCAGAGGGTGCTCAGGGAACATTTCTGGACATAGATTTCGGAACATATCCCTATGTTACTGCTTCCCATCCGGTAGCTGGGGGTGCCTGTACTGGTCTGGGATTGGCTCCGCACAAAATTACCAGGGTGATTGGAGTAGCCAAGGCTTATACTACCAGAGTTGGCGAAGGTCCTTTTCCTGCTGAAGTACATGGTCTTCTGGCGGATACCCTCAGGCAAACCGGGAACGAGTTTGGTGCTACCACGGGAAGGCCAAGAAGATGCGGGTGGTTTGACTGTGTTATGGTCAAATACAGTTGTAAACTCAATGGATGCCAGGAAATAGTTATCACCAAGCTTGATATTCTTTCCGGTTTAAAGAAGATAAATATTGCCACCGGTTACCGTTGTGGAGAAAAAGTTCTTACCGCTTATCCATTGCAAACAAAGGTATTTTCTGAGGTGACACCAGTTTATAAAGAAATGGATGGATGGTCTGAGGACATCTCTCACGTTAGAAGTTTCAAAAAACTGCCGGAAGCAGCCCGCCGTTATCTGGAAACAATTGAGGAACTTATAGAGACCAGGATAAGTCTTGTTTCTGTTGGTTCGGAAAGAGAAGATATCGTTGTCTGCTGAAACTGCGCTTTTCTCTGGATAGCAGGGAGAAAAGTTTTATTTGCGGACTGTTACAGGATTTATTATAATGTCTGAAGAAGAAAGGGACAGGAATGACCGGTTCAGAAATCCTGATTGAAGGGTTGAAAAGAGAAGGGGTAGAGGTAATCTTTGGTTATCCGGGTGGTTCTGTTTTGCCATTGTGCGACCATCTCTTTAATTGTGGTCTGCGTTTTATTCTCGTAAGACATGAGCAGGGTGCAGCCCATGCCGCTGATGGGTATGCCAGAGCATCCGGTAAGGTAGGGGTCTGTATGGCGACTTCAGGACCTGGTTCCACTAACCTGGTTACAGGTATCGCCACAGCCTATATGGATTCTATTCCTATTGTTGCTATCACCGGACAGGTAGCCACGCACCTTATTGGTAATGATGCCTTCCAGGAAGTGGATACTACCGGTATTACCAGACCAATAACAAAACATAACTATCTGGTGAAGAATGTGGCTGAACTGCCGAGGGTTATCAGAGAAGCGTTTCATATAGCCTCCACAGGTAGACCAGGACCGGTGCTCATAGATTTGCCGGTTGATGTTCAAAGGGCTGAAGGGAAAGCTGATTTTCCGGAAAAGGTAGAATTGAGAAGTTACCGGCCTACATATCACGGGCATCCTCTTCAATTACAAAAGGCTGCCAGACTTATCTGCCAGGCACAGCGACCGGTAATTTTAGCAGGGGGAGGAGTAATCCTGAGCAATGCCAGTGAAAGACTTCAGTCCTTTGTGGAAAAAACCGGTATTCCTGTAGCTTTTACCCTGATGGGTCTGGGAAGTCTTCCTTCTGACCACAGACTTTCCCTGGGGATGCTGGGAATGCATGGCACAAGATATGCCAATTACGCGGTGATGGAGGCTGATGTCCTTATTGCTATGGGATGCCGTTTTGATGACAGGGTTACAGGAAAACTGGATAAGTTTGCTCCCTCAGCCCAAATTATCCATATTGATATAGACCCGGCTGCTATCAGTAAAAATGTGCGGGTGGACATTCCTATTGTCGGTGATGTCAAAAATGTTCTGGGCAAACTGATAGAAATGGTGGAGCCGCTATCCCTGGAGAAGTGGCATAAAGAAATCAATCAGTGGAAAGAACGTTATCCGGTAGTTTACGAACCAGATGGATTGAAGCCACAGATGGTTATTGAAACTATTTCCCATCTTACCAGGGGCCAGGCTATCATCTGCACGGAGGTGGGTCAGAACCAGATGTGGACAGCCCAGTTTTACCGGTTTAGAAAACCCCGGACGCTTATCACCTCAGGGGGGCTGGGAACAATGGGATTTGGTTTCCCTGCTGCTATCGGGGCTCAGGTGGCTCATCCGGAAGCGACAGTGATTGACATAGCCGGAGATGGAAGCATCCAGATGAATATTCAGGAGCTGGCTACTGCGGTAAGTAATCATCTTCCTGTAAAGGTGATTGTCCTTAACAATTGCTGCCTTGGTATGGTCAGACAGTGGCAGCAGCTTTTTTATAGACGCCGCTACGCTTTTACCTGTCTTCAAGGAGCAGAGCCTGATTTTGTGAAACTGGCTGAAGCCTATGGTGCCCTGGGATTGAGAGTAAAAAGCCCTGATCAGCTGGAACCTGTTTTAAAGCAAGCCTTAGCAGAAAGGCAAAGACCTGTTCTGGTAGACTGTCAGGTAGAACGGGAAGAAAATGTTTTCCCTATGGTTCCGGCAGGTGCTTCACTGGATGAGATGATTGATGGGCTTGCTTAAAAGGCGGCATTTTGAGAGAAAAAGATGAACCTGCAGAAAGGTAAAGGTAATCAGAAGGGGCATATAATTTCCGTTACGGTGGAGAACAGATTCGGGGTCCTGGCAAGGATTGCCGGGTTGTTTTCCGCAAGAGGTTACAACATTGACAGCCTTTGTGTGGCGGAAACAGAAGACCCAACCGTTTCTATGATGACGATAGTCGTCAGGGGTGAAGAAGATGTCCTGGAACAGATATACAAGCAGCTCAACAAACTGGTTGATGTGATTAAGGTTCAGGATATCACCGGTCAGGAGTTTATTGACCGGGAACTGGCGCTGGTAAAGGTACATACAGCCAATGCCAGCAGTAGACTGGAGGTTATGCAGCTGGTTTCTATCTTCCGGGCAAGGGTTGTTGATGTAGGAAAGAAAACCTTAACGGTGGAAGTGGTTGGAAGTTCTTCCAAGGTTAAAGCTTTGCTGGAACTTTTACGCACCTTTGGCATTCAGGAAATTATCAGGACAGGACGGATTGCTATTACCCGGGAATTTGGCAAGTGAACCTTTTTTGTTCTTAACCAGGAGGGAATAGTGGCTCGCATTTACTACGATTCTGATGCTGACCTTAAAGTTTTGGAAGGGAAAAAAGTTGGTATTATCGGTTACGGGAGTCAGGGAAGGGCGCATGCCCTTAATCTCCGGGATAGCGGTCTGGAGGTTATGGTGAGCGAACTGCCAGGGACTGCCAACTGGCAGAAGGCAGAAAAGGATAAATTCCAGCCTTTGCCGGCTAATACTCTGGTCTCCCGGTGCGATGTAGTGATGATGCTGGTACAGGATAACCTTCAGCCCTCAGTTTATACTGAGCAGGTAAAGGAAAACCTGACAGAAGGCAAGGCTCTTGGTTTTGCTCACGGTTTTTCTATTCATTTTAACCAGATTGTCCCGCCTTCCACAGTAGATGTCTTTATGGTGGCTCCTAAAGGTCCCGGGGACCTGGTGCGGGAACAGTTTGTCCAGGGAAAAGGTGTACCCTGCCTTGTGGCTGTGTATCAGGATTTTACTGGAAAGGCGCTGAAAATTTCCCTGGCGTATGCCGGGGCTCTTGGTGGTACGCGTTGTGGTGTGGTGGAGACGACTTTTAAAGAGGAAACAGAAACAGACCTTTTTGGAGAGCAGGCAGTTTTGTGCGGGGGTGTTACAGAGCTGATTCGGGCGGCTTTCGATACTCTGGTAGAAGCCGGTTACCAGCCGGAGTTAGCCTACTATGAAACCTGTCACGAGTTAAAGTTAATTGTGGATTTGATAGTGGAAAGGGGAATTCAGGGTATGAGGAAGGTTATCAGTGACACGGCTGAGTATGGGGATATGACCCGTGGACCGAGGATTATCAACGCCGGGGTCCGTCAGGAAATGAAGAAGCTCTTAAAAGAAATTCAGGATGGGGAATTTGCCAGGGAATGGATAGTGGAAAATAGAGTAGGAAGACCTGTTTTTAACGCCTTAGAGAAGAAGGCAGAAGCGCATCTTATTGAAACAGTGGGAAAAAAGATGCGGGAAATGATGCCCTGGTTGAAGAAGTAAAGAAATTGCCGGGGCAACTGGCTGTCAATGCGACTTTTTATTGCTATCTGGCTTGCAGAGGAAACTAAAAGAGCTCTTGTTTCTCTTCAGGAGCAGGTTGTGGAGAAGTTCCCGGAAGGCCGGAAGCTTCCGGCTGATAACCTGCACCTGACATTAAAATTCCTCGGAGAAAGACCAGAGGACAGTTTACCGGAACTTGCCAGCTGCCTGGAGGAAGTTAGTAGAAAGTTTGCTCCCTTTGTGCTGGAAGCAAAGGGCGCTGGTGTTTTCCCGGAAAAAAGAGAAGTTAGACTATTCTGGGTGGGAGCTGATGGCAAAGGTATTCCCGGGGCAATCTACAGAAATTTAGAGGATCTTCTGGAAAACCAGGGGATAAAAAGAGAAGGCAGATTTCAGGAACACATTACCATTGTAAGATTTCGGCGACCTCCTGCCCGGGGAGAAATAGAAAAGTTTGTCAGGCAGTGGGAAGAGAAAACATTCGGGAAATCTCCAGTGACATCGCTTTCTCTGGTGGAAAGCCGTTTAACTCCTGAAGGACCTGTCTATACAACGCTCAAAAACTTTACTCTTACGGGAAAAATTTCCACTTTTGCCTCACCTGGAGGAAAACATGGACAAGGATAAAGCTCTTTCGCTGGCAATTGACCAGATTGAAAAGGAATTTGGGAAAGGTGCCATTATGCGTCTGGGAGAGAAAGCCCATATAGAAGTTGATGTGATTCCGACAGGGGCGATTTCTCTTGATTTAGCCCTGGGAGTGGGGGGCATTCCCAGAGGCAGGGTAACCGAGATTTTCGGGCAGGAGGCTTCAGGGAAGACTACTCTGGCTTTACACATACTGGCTGAAGCCCAGAAGGGGGGAGGGCAGGTAGCTTTTATAGATGCGGAACATGCTTTAGACCCTTCCTATGCCAGAAGGCTGGGAGTAAATCTGGATGACCTGTTAATCAGCCAGCCTGATACCGGGGAGCAGGCGCTGGAGATTGCAGAGGCACTTATCAGAAGCAATGCTATAGATGTAGTGGTGGTTGATTCCGTAGCAGCGCTGGTTCCACGAGCAGAGCTGGAGGGAGAAATGGGCGAATCTGTGATGGGATTGCAGGCTCGTCTGATGTCTCAGGCACTGCGCAAGTTGACAGGTTACATCAGCAAGTCAAAAACAGCGGCTATCTTTATTAACCAGGTCAGGGAGAAAATTGGTGTATTTTTCGGTAACCCGGAGACAACACCAGGGGGTAGGGCGCTTAAGTTTTATGCTTCTGTCCGTATGGAAGTCCGCCGCGTGGAGAGTATAAAGTCAGGTAATGATATTGTCGGCAGTACAGTCCGGGTTAAGGTAGTGAAGAACAAAGTAGCACCGCCTTTCCGGGAAGCAGAAATTGATATCTATTACGGACAGGGTATTTCCCGGGAGAGTTCCCTTCTTGATGCCGGGATTTCCTACGGAGTGATTGAGAAGAAGGGGTCTTACTTTAACTATGGCGATAAGGCACTGGGCCAGGGGAAAGAAGCAGCGATGAAACGGCTGAAAGAAGACGTGGAGCTGGCAGCAAAGATAGAAAAGGAAATCAGGGAAAAAGCTTTTTCTGCTTCCGCTAAAAAAGCTAATTAAAAGGAGGAGAGCATGAAGGAATTGAAAGTAGCTTTAATCGGTTATAAGTTTATGGGGAAAGCCCACTCTTTTGCCTATACCAATGTTAATCTCTTTTTTGACCTGCCAGTTAAAGTTATTAAACAGGTCATCTGTGGTCGGACGGAGAAGCCCTTACAGGTAGCCTGTGAGAAGTTTGGCTGGGCAGAGTGCGAAACAGACTGGAAAAAAGTAGTCAGAAGAAAGGATATAGATTTAATTGATGTAGTCACTCCACCTAATGCTCATAAAGAAATCGTGATTGAGGCTGCCAGGGAGGGCAAAAACATTTTTTGTGAGAAGCCGCTGGCAGCTTCTCTGGAGGATGCCTATGCCATGCTGGATGCTGTGGAAAGGTATGGAGTCAAGCACGCAATTTGTTTTAACTATCGAAAACTGCCAGCAGTAGCCTTAGCCCAGAAGTTAATCAGTCATGGGAAATTAGGGAAGATTTATCATATGAGGGCTGTCTACTTACAGGACTGGATTATTGACCCTGAGTTCCCTCTGGTCTGGAGGTTGCAACGGGATATAGCTGGTTCTGGTGCCCACGGGGACCTTAATGCTCATCTGATTGATTTAGCAAGGTTTCTGGTAGGAGAGTTTGAAGAAGTTGTTGGTATGAGCGAAACATTCATTGAAAAACGACCGCTTCTGGAAGAGAAGGGCGATTTAACAACAGGGCTGGTGGTAACAGAGAAATCGTCCCGGAAAGGCCAGGTGACGGTTGATGACGCCACCCTGTTTCTGGCACGCTTTAAGAATGGTGCCATCGGTTCTTTTGAAGCTACGCGTTTTGCTCAGGGACGCAAGAACGGACAGCGGTTTGAGATTAACGGGAGCCGGGGAAGCATTGTATTTAACCTGGAAAATCTGAACGAACTCCAGTATTATAGCCAGGATGACGAAGAAGCAACAAGAGGATTTCGTACGATTTTAGCTACTGAGGCTTCCCATCCTTATGCCGGGAACTGGTGGCCAGCGGGTCACATTATCGGCTATGGAGAATCTTTTGTGAACATGGTGGCTGATTTAGTTTCTTCTTTATCCCGGAAGGAAAATCCCAGTCCCAATTTTCATGATGGGGTAAAATGCCAGGAAGTGTTGCAGGCAGTGGAAGAATCTATCAAACAACGTACCTGGGTCAGGGTTAAATCATCTTAAACTGCGGGAAGGCGGCTGGTTTCTCTTTAATTTACTTTTGTGAGGAACAAAAATCTGCTGGGTTACGCCTTCAGGTTGCTGGGAAGGCGGGATTACAGCCGGCAGGAGCTGGCTTGTAGGCTCAGCAGCAGGGGAAGTGTTCAGCAGGCGGAAGAGGTACTGGCATATTTAGAAGAAAAAGGGCTTATCCGGGATGAACAACTGGCTTTTAGACTGGTGAAGGAAAAACTTGCTTCAGGTCACGGCTGGCTTTACATCCAGGCATTACTGGAACGAAGAGGTTTTCCTTCCTGGCTGATTAAGCAGTTAGCCGCTAAGTTTGACTACCAGCAGGAACTGGCAGCTGCCAGGGCATACTTAGCCAGAAGGTTAAAAAGAGGGAAAAAAGTCTCAGAGCTATCCCTGAGGAGCCGTGGTTTTTCTGCGGAAACATTAAGGAAATTGAGGAAGGAGATGTATGATACAGACTAGTACAGAAATAAGGAGTGCGTATTTAAAATTCTTTCAGGAACGTGGCCACCAGATAGTACCCAGCAGCAGTCTTATACCGGTGGAAGACCCGACTCTGCTTTTTACCAGTGCCGGTATGGTGCAATTTAAAAGATTCTGGGCAACCGACACGCCTTTACCTTATAAAAGGGCCACCTCCTGTCAGAAAAGTCTTCGGGCTGGAGGTAAGGACAGTGATCTGGAAATGGTGGGCCGTAGTCAGAAGCATCATACCTTTTTTGAGATGCTGGGAAATTTTTCCTTTGGTGACTACTTCAAAAAAGAGGCGATTACCTGGGCTTATGAGTTTGTTACCGGAGTTCTGGAAATACCTTTAGCGCGTGTCTGGGTTTCTTACTACCAGGAGGATGAGGAAACCAGGAACTTCTGGTTAGATTACCTGCCTGCGGAAAGGTTAGTAAAGCTTGGTGCCAGAGATAATTTCTGGGGTCCTGCTGGAGACACAGGACCATGTGGACCATGTACTGAGCTTTACTATGATTTCGGGCAAGATCATTCCTGTGGTCCCGGCTGTCAGCCGGGATGTGATTGTGGCCGCTTTCTGGAATTCTGGAACCTGGTTTTCCCTCAATATGACCAGCAGGCTGATGGTAAGAGAATTCCGCTTAAGAGGAGGGGAGTGGACACAGGCATGGGACTGGAAAGAATCTGTCGTATTCAACAAAAAGTTAGCTCTAACTACGAAACTGACATTTTCCGACCGCTTATTTCTGTTCTGGAAAAAATCTCCAATCAGAACTACCAGCATCCGGAAAAAACTGTTCCCTTTCGTATTATCTCTGACCATATCCGGGCTGCTGTCTTCCTGATAGATGAGGGTCTTGTACCGGGTAACGAGGGACGAGAATATGTCTTAAGAAATTTAATCAGAAGAGCAGCTGTTTCTGGCATGGAACTGGGATTGAATGAACCATTCCTTTCTTTGCTGGTTCCGGCAATTGTGGAAACGATGGGGTCAGTCTACCCCAGTATAAAACAGCATCAGGAACTCATCTGCCGGGTGCTGCGGGAAGAAGAAGAAAGATTTCAGTCCACGTCAGAATTTTCATCTCGCAGGTTCAGAGAATACATCAAACAGGAAGTTCTCTCTGACAGGATTATTCCTGGCTGGTTAGCGTTTAAGCTTTATGGCACGCTGGGAATCAGGCGCGACCTTCTGGCTAAACTGGCCCAGGAGGAAGGTTTAAAGGTGGACTGGGAAGGATTGGAGAAACTTCTCTCTGAGGAGAAAGAAAGGTCCCGCAGGACTTCAGCATTTGGAGAAAATGTAGAAGTGGTTTTTTCACCGGCAAAGGTCTCAGAGACACTTTTCCTTGGTTATGAAACACTCACTTTTAAATCGCATTTAGTAGGCCTCTTCCGGAAAAAAAAGGATAATCTGTTGCAGGCAGTAACGGAGGCCACAGCCTTTTATCCGGAAAAGGGTGGTCAGGTTGGAGACCAGGGATTTTTGGTCGGTGCAGGGTTTCGTTTCCGGGTAATTGATACCCAGATTGATGAAAAAGGTGTAATTTATCATCTTGGCTACCTGAAAGAAGGAAAACTTGAGGTTCTATCCCCGGGCGTGGAATTGACGGGTGAGGTTGATAAGGAAAGGAGACAGGCCACTTCAGCTAACCATACAGCAACCCATCTTCTCCATTTTGCTTTAAGACATTTGTTTGGCCCGGAAACCAGACAGGCAGGCAGTTACGTAGGACCGGACAGACTGCGTTTTGATTTCATCTGTTTTAAAGATTTAACGAAAGAGGAATTAAAGCAGGTAGAACAGCTTATCCAGGAGAAAATTTTTGCAGATACTCCTGTGAAAATAAAGGAACTGGCTCTGGAGGAGGCTATCTGTGAGGGAGCAGTAGCTCTTTTCCTTCCCCGGTACGGGGAGAAGGTCCGCACTGTATATACTGGAGATTACCATATTGAAGTCTGCGGCGGAACGCATGTGGAAACAACAGGACAGATTGGTATATTTAAAATCATCGGTTTTACCAGCATTGGAAAGAACCTGAGACGGATAGAAGCCCTGACCCGCCTGTCAGCGGTCAACTGGCTCAATCAGTGGGTGGAAGTTCTGGACAAAACTGCAGAATTGCTGGAAGCACCCAGGGAAAGGGTTTATGAACGAGTGGGGAAAATGATGGAGCAGCTGAAAGAGAAAGAGCGACAGTTGCGGCTGGCTGAAGACCTGATTATCCAGCATACTTTTCTAAAACTGGTGAAAGAAGCGGAAAAGGTTCAGCTGAAAGGGAAAGAGATAGCTCTGGTCGTCGCCCGGGTTAAAGTCTGGCAGCAAGATAGTCTCGGATTTCTGGCAGACAGAGTGGAGGCAGAGTTATCTCCGGCTGTCGTGGTGCTGGGTGCCGAGTTGAACCAGAAACTTTTTCTGGTCATCAAAATTAGTAAGGAACTGGCAGATGTAATAGCTGCCAGTTCCTTGATTAAAGTTCTTTCTGCAGTGATAAAAGGCGGAGGCGGCGGCAGCAAAACTTTTGCTAAGGGCAGGGGAGCTAAAGAGGCTGATTGGGAACTGTTGAAGAGCAAGACGAAGGAGTTTATTGAAACCTATGCAAAAGAAATACAGGGATTTCTCAGAAAAGAAATTAATGGAACTGGCAAAGCGCGGTGATACGCAGGCCAGGGAGATTTTTGTTCAGCACCATCAGGGTCTGGTAGTATCTCTGGCTAAAAAGTATGCTTTCACTCCTGATGTCATTGATGACCTTGTGGTGGAGGGTAATATGGGGCTTCTGCGGGCTTTAGAAAAGTTTAAACCTTCCCATAAGGTCAGATTTGGTACGTATGCCTATTTCTGGATTAAAAGATATATCCTGAGAGCCGTTATGAAGGAATTTGAACTGTTTAAAATTCCTGAAAAACTCAAGGAGTTTAAGGACCGGTGTGAAGAGATTAAGCAGAGATATCAGCAGACTTACGGGAGAGCTCCTACCGCTTCCGAGTTAGCTCAGGAAATGAAAATGCCGGTGGAAGTGCTTAACAAGTTTTTTCGCTACGGGCAGCACATCAGGGTTTCTACTTCCTTTCTGGATGATGATGGGGAAAGAACAGAACTGTTTGAAGTGATGGACTTTTCCTCCGGACGGGGTCTTTCTGTAGCAGAAATGCTGAGGCAGAAGGACCTTTTAGAAAGCATATTCCACCGGCTGGCGGAAAAGGAAAAAAGGGGTAAAACGGAAGTCTGGTTTAAGGTTCTGAAGCTTCATTATGGAATTGGTTATTCTCGCCCTTACAGTTACAAAGAAATAGCCTTGCAGTTTGGCATCAGCCGGCAGAGGGTTCACCAGATTATTCAAACGTGTCTGGCCAAACTGCAGAAAGAATGGAGGAAGATGAGACATGAAAAAGATAGCCCGATTCATCAGACAAGTGCCTGATTTTCCCAAACCAGGAATTCTTTTCCGGGATATTACACCACTTCTGGAGGATGCAGATGCCTTTTCTACAGCTATCAAACAGCTGATGAAAATCTGTCCTGGCCGGGTAGATAAAATAGTGGCTATTGAATCAAGGGGTTTCATCTTCGGTTCAGCTCTGGCTTATGCTCTGGGTAAAGGTTTTGTACCTGTGCGTAAGTCTGGAAAACTGCCCTGGGAGAAAATAAAAGTGAGTTATGATCTGGAATATGGCACCGATACACTGGAAATCCACCGTGATAGTCTCAGGTTAGGTGAGCAAGTGGTTCTGGTGGATGATCTGCTGGCGACAGGTGGAACTGCGGCAGCCTGTTGTAAATTGATTGAAAACTGTGGTGCAAAAGTAGCAGGTGTTGTTTTTCTTATAGAGTTGAAAGACCTTAATGGTCGGGCCAAACTTGCTGGATACCAGGTAAGTTCTCTGCTAAAACTTTGAAAAGTACCCGGTAAGTAGAGCTTACAGCAGTCCCTGTCT
>Ga0136652_1000053_pt1 | contig 65684 bp, 61 predicted proteins | sample ConPoolayeEmetaG_FD_94864 | JGI IMG/M metagenome (GOLD analysis project Ga0136652, IMG submission 94864) | Hot spring microbial mat communities from California, USA to study Microbial Dark Matter (Phase II) - Cone Pool mat layer E metaG... ...
GGTTAAAGATGGAACAATGGAGATAGAAATGAATCAAGGAGTGGCGGGAATAAAAGGAACTACTTTTGTTTGCGAAGAAAAAAACGGCAAGTCAGTATTAAAAGTAATTGACGGTACTGTTGACTTTAAGTCAAAAGCTACTGGCGAAACAGTAAAAGTTGGCGGCGGAGAAATGATCGAGGCAGATGCTAACGGCTTATCTGAAGTTGCTAAATTTGATATTGCAGAAGAGTCTGAATCTTGGATTAAGTTAAACGAGATTGACTGGGAGAAATTGGATAAAGAGAGTCCCCGGGATGTTCCAGCAGCAGAGCAGGTCGGGAAAAAAACGAAAACAAGAGGTCCTTGGTCGTGGTTACTAATTGTGATATTTATCGCGGCGGTTATAGTTTTAATCGGTTTTTTTCGTTCCGCCCGCCGAGCTCGTTAATAAAATCGGTTCGGATTTTTTCAAATACACACCGCTTAGGCGGCAATTAAAATCATTGCTCTATCGCATGGCAGTCAACCCGTCTGCGTTTATTAAAAAAATGAAAATCATACGTGTATAAGACAAAGAAATAATTCCCGCCCCTCACGAGGATCCGCAGAATCCCGAGATTCTGAAAAAAATTCTACTCCAACGCGACGATCTGATTAACGCTTGGATCCAGATGATCAATTTGACCTACTTTAAAGTGGGAAAATTCTCCGACTGCACTATCATGAGGATATACAAAAAATTTTCATTATGCTGACTAGTAAGGCAAAATGGTAATTGATGATGAAAAAGAAATTTTATACAAAGGCGATACGGACATTATCCCAGTTGGTATTAAACACGCTATGACAAATATTGGCCAGGAAGATGCGGAATATCTGGCCATTGGCACGGCCAAAGGCAAGCTGAAAAAAAACAATCATCCACAAATAAAAACAACAAGCCGGCTCTACACTATCCCCTATTATCTATGACCTCCAATTCGGCAACGGAAGATCAAGTCCCCTTCTTTTTAATAATACGTAATCAAACATATAAAAGACCCGAGCATGCAATAACTTTGACCGCGTGGGCCATGATGGCCACCATGCTAAAAACAAGGAGTATCAACGCTTAAGTAGTCGCTGATCCGTTGATAATGATCGGATTAAATACTGGAAAAATTTTGACCAGGCGGTACAGCTTGAAGGCATCAAAAAATTAACAACTAAAAAATGAAAAACACACAAATCAAAAGACAGGGCGATTCCATTCCCGCACAGGCCAGGCGTGTCTTCAAAGGAAAAATATTTGAGGTCTGGCAGTGGCCGCAGAAAATGTACGACGGCAGCACTCACATCTTTGAACGCCTGAAACGACCGGACACGGCTCAGATTATCGCCGTAGTCGGCGATAAAATACTCATCCAGAGACAAAAACAGCCAGACAGAAAACGATCCTTCACCTCTTTGCCCGGCGGGCGCTGTGACGACAAAGAATCTCCATGGCTGACCGCCCGGCGGGAATTACTAGAAGAAACCGGCTACGAGTCAAACAACTGGCTCCTTTGGAAACAACACAAACCGGTAAGTAAAATCGAATGGACAATACACACTTTTATCGCTCGTGACTGCATTCTAACTGGAAAACCACGGCTGGACTCTGGAGAAAAAATAAAAAACAAATTGATCAGTTTTGTGGAATTTCTTAACTTAACTGAAGACAAAAGTTTCTACGACCCACAATTGGTCATTGTCCTGCTACGGGCTAGACATGATGCTCGCAAAAAGATTGAGCTCTATAATCTCCTCTTCAAAAAACATCAATAAATTGCTAAGCTGAAGATATGCGCTCTATTCTCCGATCAAAAATACATAAAGCCACTGTTACCAGGGCTGATTTGAATTACATAGGCAGCCTTACTATTGACCAAGACCTTATGGACAAGGCTGGTTTTTGATCGGGCGAAAAAGTCCTGGTGGTCAGCAATACCAGGGGCGCCAGACTGGAGACATATATTATCATCGGACCGAAAAATTCGGGAACAATTTGTATGAACGGAGCCGCTTCCCATATTATTAAAATCGATGAGGAAATTATTATTTGGGCTTTGAACTGACCGACAAACCGATAACCCCCAAAAATATTTTAGTCGATAAGAATAATAAATTCGTTAAATATCATAACTATGAAACAAACCTACCAAAACTTGCTCAAAGCCATTGCCGGTGAATCTTTGGCGCGCAATAAATACACCTTCTACGCCAAACAGGCACGGAAAGAAGGCTATGAATGGATCGCCCGCGTTTTTGAAGAAACTGCTGAGAACGAACGGGCCCATGCCGAGGAAGAACTTGAAAAGCTACCCGAGCACGTGACCATGACCAACACTTACGACATTCACCCGGTTGGTGACACCATGGCCAATCTCCTCCACGCCGCCGAGGGCGAAGAATACGAATTCGGCACCATGTATCCTGATTTTGCCAAAGTCGCCGATGAAGAAGGCGAAAAAGAAATTGCCCTGCTCTTCCGGAAAATCGCCGAAGCGGAAACCAAACATGCCGAGCGCTACCGGATACTTCTTGAAAAAGTGAAACAAGGCTCGCTCTACCAGAACGAAGAAGAGATCGAGTGGAAATGCGAAAACTGCGGTTATGTCCACAAAGGGAAATCCGCGCCGAGCAAATGCCCGCTTTGCCAAAAGCCGCAAGGCTGGTACCGGGGACTGGGAATTATACGATAAACTAAGAAACTTTATACGAACAAAACCTACTCTCTGATAAAAAATAAAGGGATAGTTGTTTCTAATCCACGAAAGTTCAAATCATCTCTCGACCAGATTGTTTCAGTGGGTCCGAAAAAATTACATATTCTGGCTGATTTTGACCGGACACTGACTTGCGCTTACCCAAAACCGCTCGCCATCTTTAATTTATGCATAAAAATCTGCTCACTCCTGAACATTCTTAAAAGGCACGCCAACTTTTTAATAAATATAATCGTCTGGAGATTTCACCACGACTTTCCATTACCATTAAGAAAAGGCTATAGGCGATGGTGGACAGAACATTTTCACCTGCTTAATGAATCGGGGCTTTCGAAGAAAGTCATCAAACAGTTGGAATAATCAATGATAAAATGCCCGAATCGCTCACATAACTTAGCGGTGCTACAATTACTTTAATAATTAAGCAAACGCGAACAATCCCCTCTTCAAACCCTCATATGAAAAACATGACTGCCAATTTAAAAAATGATCTCCTTAGAGCTCAAGAAAACGAAATCACTGAACACTATATATACCAACGCCTGGCCAAACACACCAAGCATGAAGGTAATCGGGCCATACTGCAAGGAATCGCTGCTGACGAAAAAAAACACTACGAGTATTGGCGACAACATACCGGTCAGGATGTCCAGCCGAATCGTTGGCGTCTGTGTAAATACTACTTAATCGCTCAGATATTTGGCCTGACCTTCGGCGTTAAATTAATGGAGCAAGGCGAAAAACAGGCTCAAATTAATTACAAAGCTATTGCCACGGAATTACCCGAGGTCCTGGAAATAGAGAAAGATGAGGAAGCACACGAAAACAAACTGATAAATTTGATTAACGAAGAAAAGTTGGAATACATCGGCTCGGTTGTCCTGGGTCTGAATGACGCCCTGGTGGAACTAACCGGCGCTCTAGCCGGACTAACTTTGGCTTTGCAAAACAGCCGGCTAATTGCTATGGCCGGCCTGATTACTGGACTGGCCGCCTCGCTATCCATGGCTGTCTCCGAATACCTGTCCACTAAGACCGAAGGTGTCAAAAAAAACCCGCTCAAGGCCTCGCTTTACACCGGTACGGCCTATATTGGTACCGTCATTCTCCTCGTTTTGCCCTACCTTTTAATATCCAACCTATATCTGGCCATGGGCGTGACCCTATTTTTGGCTATCTGCATCATTCTTGTTTTCACTTACTATTTAGCCGTGGCCAAGGACTTACCCTTTAAACGTCGGTTTGGGGAAATGGCCCTGTTAAGTCTGAGCGTGGCGGCAATTTCCTTTGGCATTGGCTTTGTGGTTAGATTAGCGTTTGGTATCGAGGCGTAAAAAATAATACTATAAAAAGTAGGCGTAAACAAAAAAATGAGGCCGATCCGCGAGTCATCAAGCAGGTCTGGGTAAAAAATAAAAAGGCTCAAAAAAAATTCGCCGGACCGACCTCTTGTACCAGCAGGCATCCATTGAATACATTGTGGGAGCAAAAAAGACTAAAGACCAAGCGACGACGAATCAAACAGATAATTGACAAACTAATTAAATGACCAAGCAATATGAAATTGATACCCTGGCTGGCGAGTGTTTCTGGTGTACTGAGGACGTCTTTTTTGCCACGCACGACCCGACCACTGTAAACCGACAGGGCAATGATGTCGGCCAACAATGCCGTTCGGCTGTTTTTTGTCATGATGAACAACAGCGCAAAATCACTGAGCAAATTATGGCTCAGTTGGCTAAAGAAAAAATATTCGATAGCCCCATTGTTACTCAAATAGTCCCATCTACTGATTTTTTTCCGGCCGGAGGTTATCACCCGGATTATTACGCCAATAACCCTGCCCAACCGTACTGTCAAACGATAATCAGCCCCAAAATTGCCAAACTTCGTCAAAAATTCCCCTCTTATCTTAAATAGAGCGGTCTATAGACTTTTCGCCGGCAGCTATCTCTAACATCGGTTTTCTGGTCATCTGACTGTGTCTGGTTTTTGTTAACCGGCGCGAACAACCATCGTGCCTATCCTTTATCGAACCCTTATCCGTGGCCGTGGGCGCTTTCTCGTTTATTGCCACCTCCATCCGACTCTCGTCGGCAAATGCGCAAATAGAAAAACTCACTATTAAGACTAAAAATTAATTATGGACTTAATCCGACGGCCAGAATAACTCTCTGCTTCGGCAAAAGCCCGCGGCCCGTCTTGGGCTTGATACCGGTGCGTAATCAAACTCTTTAAATCAACTTTTTTCCGGGCCAGCAGGTCGATAGAATCCGGAAAGGTAAAGGCACAGGTCCAGGAACCGCGCACGTCCAATTCCTTCTTAACAATATTCATCATGGTAATTTTGGCCGGCGAAGCGAACACGCCGAGCAAAATTACCCGCCCATTGCCGCGACAGATATCAAAACTCATCTCCGCTGTCTGTTCTAAACCAACCACCTCAAAAACAATATCGAAACCATGAGCCGAACCGATCTCATTCATACGTTTTTTGATATTTTCTTTTTTGGTATTAATAATATGGTGAGCCCAGCCATGCTCTTTGGCAAAATCGAGAGTTTCGTCTCGCACATCCAGGCCGGTCACCAAAGCCCCCGAAGCATACAGCACCTGATCTACCAAAAGACCAATCGGACCCTGGCCAACTACCGCCACTCGTTTATTCAGCAAAAAACCTGCCTCACGCACAGCATACAAAGCAATCGAAAGAGGTTCAATAATGGCCGCTTCATCCAGACTGACTTCATCGGGAATCGGATACACTAACTCTTCGGGAATACTCACGTATTCAGCCAAAGCGCCAGGCCGATGAATACCGATAATCTGCCGGTTAATACACAAATTTGGCTTGCCGGTGCGGCAATACTCGCACTGATGACACACCACTACGTGTTCCCCGACCACCCGATCGCCAACTTTCACCCGCGTCACCCTCTTGCCAACCTTGGCCACGATACCAGAAAATTCATGGCCGGGGATAATCCCGGCAGGCACATTCATTCCCCCGCGGAAAATATGAAGATCGGTCCCGCAAATGCCCACGCTTTTTATCTGCATCAGCACCTCGTGTTCATCTATGACTGGAATCGGAACAGCGGCATACTCAATTCTATTTTTTCCTTGATAGACCAGGGCGTGTACTGACTTAGACATATATTTATATGAAGTAAATGCTTAAATCTACAGGTAATATACCCCAACTCTAAGGAATTATCAAAATGTAGTATACTAAAAAATAGCTCTACCGAAATAAAAGAGGACGGTGCCAACGAAATCATGCCATTTGTGTGCCGGGATCAGGACAGATTCAAGGCCATATACACACCGGGCGGAAAAAAGAGAGAATACTCCAAATCAGTATTCAAAAACCGCCCAGTATATTGCGGTAACAGAATTAACTAATAATTTCATACCTGCGGCCATGAGATCATAATCTCTAGCCGCTTTTTTTGGCTCTTTTTCAACAATTTATTGGTATACTTACTATAGCAAGACACTATGAATGTCAAACTAAAAAATTAGCTACTTGCTAAAACTCGTGGTTATATAAAAGAAGGTGGCTCGCCACACGACTTCGAACATTCATGGCGAGTAATTGAAATGCTGAAAAATCGTCCACCTTAAAAATGGGCGCAATACGCCATAATTGCCGTTGATCAAAACGGCAGAGTATAATTTATCGACTGCTCGTGTTTTTCTTCCCAGCCCGATATATCAATCGGTATGGTGCCCGCCTCAACGCCGATTTTATATTTCAAACACTTATTAACCAGGGCATATTCGTACACTTCCTTGGTAATCCTTACGTCGTCCTCGCAATACTTCCTTATTTTTTCTATCTCACCCTGCCGCCACCAGGTAATGGTCTGCAACCCATGGCCTGATTTTTGCGTACCCAGCGTCCCGGCGGCAATAGCGTCCAGCGGCAAACGGCGGCCGAATGATTTAATCACCGACTGCATCAGGTCAATACTTTTTATTTTGGTCAAATCACCAGGATAATATTTATTCAATAAAGGAATGTCAAAATGGTCAGAGTTAAAACCGATAATCTGATCGGTATTTTCCAGTAATTTCCACAATTTCGGAAAATCTTTCTCTAAAAACGACTCATATGCCTTCGCGGCGTAATCATAAACGACTAACAGAGAAATATCCAGTTTAACCGGATCATAGACACCAACATCATTGAAAGTGTTTTTTGTCTCGACGTCCAAAACGACTTTACGCATAGAAATAATCGAAAAAAGCTGTTATAATGACTATTACTTAAGTGTCTCTAAATGACTCACATAATTATAATTCTGCCGTAAAGCGCTATCAATGTCAAAAACCATGACTGTATATTATGATGCCAATCAAGTGGCACACGAACTCTCCCAGCCGGAAAACATATCAATTGGCCCGTTTCCGTCTATCCATTAGTGATAAGAGGTAAAAAAGTCCTGGTCAACAAACCGCGCTGGAGCGAAAAACGGGAGCTGCCGGGTGGAGCGGTCGAGCTTGGGAAAAAATTAATGCAGCCCTGGTCCGCTAATGCTATGAAGAAACAGGATATTCAATAAAACCAGCCAATGATATTCCACTCTTTATCGGCGAAAACAACTTTTACATAACCACGCTGAAAAATTTTTACCACTCAATCATCATGGTCTTCCCGGCCAAACTCATTTCTGAAACACAGGATAAACTCGGCATTAACAGCGGTGAAGAAAATGATGAAGTCCGGGAAGTGAAATGGCTGCCCTTGTCCGGATTAACCGAGCAGAACAGCCAGCTCATGACCACCTGGCCGGTTATTAAAAAATAAAATCATAAACAAATGGGGCTGACCAACTTTCTCGTTGACTACTTCACCTTAATTATAGAAAAACTTGGCTACCTGGGCATCGGGATTTTAATGACTCTGGAAAGCATGATCGCGCCTGTACCCAGCGAAGCGGTCATGCCTTTTGCCGGCTTTTTGTGGTACGACGGCAAATTTACTCTCTGGGGAATTATCCTGGCTAGCACTTTGGCCAGTATCCTGGGCTCGCTTATTTCCTATTATATCGGCGCCTATGGCGGCCGGCCTTTGGTCAAAAAATTCGGTAAATACCTGTTACTCAATGAGCGTCATTTAGACAAAACAGAACAATTTTTTCAAAAATACGGCGATAAAACAATATTCATCAGCCGTTTTATTCCTATTGTTAGACACCTCATCTCTATACCGGCCGGTGTCGGTCGGATGAGAATAGGGAAATTTTTACTCTATACAACCATTGGCGCCGGTCTGTGGAACTCATTTCTGACCTGGCTTGGCTTTCAATTAAGGGATAAATGGGAGGCCATCAGAAAATACACCGAGATATTAGACGTACTGATCATTGTCGTCATTGCCCTAGCTATTATCTATTTTATATATCAGCGAAAAAAACGGACGCGCCGAATAAATTCGTTATGAAAAAATTGCCGACCCTTTTAAGTCTTGGGTCTATCCTACTCTTAAGTGTTATCAGTGTTTTTTCATTTTGGTATTCCCTAGCCTCTCCTGCTCCCGCGCCGGCTTTTTACGACCTTACTGGAAATAATCCCGGAACATCCTCGGACAATTCCGGCTGTACTGCTTGCGCGTTCGGACAAAACGAAAAGGTAACCTTGATTGCCGTCGGCGACATCATGCTTTCCCGCAACGTAGAACAAAAAATGATCAGCAAAAACGACTGGCTTTACCCTTTTCGGGAAACACACCAAATAACTACCACTGGTGACATTGTCTTCGGCAACCTAGAATCGCCATTGATCGAAGGGCCCATCGTTCAGACCGGCCAAATGTCTTTCCGGGCTAACCCCAAGGCAGTTGAGGGATTAAAGTTTGGCGGTTTCAACATTCTGTCGCTGGCCAACAACCACATGAAAAATCAGGGCAGCCAAGGGATAGAAAGAACAATTGAAGTATTAAATGAAAAAGGTCTCAAACACGTCGGTGCCGGCCTGAACGCAGAACAGGCGCGCCAGCCAGCAATTTTAGAAATAAATGGAATTAAATTTGGATTCTTAGCTTATCTAGATAGCGCCTTTACTCCGGCTTCTTATGAAGCCACGACCTCACGATCCGGCTCACCGTTCATGAACGAACAAACTTTAATTGACGATCTAAAAAAACTGAAACCGCGGGTGGACGTCATGATCGTTTCCATGCATGCCGGAGCTGAATACATGCTCACCCCAAACGAAAAACAGAAAAATTTTGCACACACAGCTATCGACCACGGAGCCTCCTTGGTCATCGGGCATCATCCGCACGTGGTCGAACCGATTGAACGATATAACGATGGCTACATCCTATACAGTTTGGGAAACTTTGTCTTCGATCAAATGTGGTCTGAAGAAACTCGGCAGGGAGCTATCGCCACTGTTACCTTCCAGGATAAAACTGTCAGTGAGATCAAATTAACACCAATAAAAATTTATGACTACGCCCAGCCCCGGATTCTGACTGATGCCGAGGGTGAAGCGATAATCAAGCGTATGACCGATTTTACTTTTTAACTCTTTTCTGATATAATAAATATTAATTCTCATCAAAAAGATATGAAAAATAACAATAATAAAAAAATTACCAAAGCCATTATCCCGGCGGCTGGTTTTGGTACACGCTTTTTGCCGGCCACCAAAGCTCAGCCTAAGGAAATGTTGCCCGTGGTGGACAAACCAGTTATCCAATACGTGGTCGAGGAGGCTGTGTCCGCCGGCATCGAGGATATTATTCTAGTGACCAGCTGGCAAAAAAGAACGCTTGAAGATCATTTTGACTATTCCCTGGAGCTGGAAAAACAGCTAAAAGATCGCGGAAAACTCGAACAATTAGAAGAGGTGCGGCGCATCGCCGGCATGGCAAACTTCATCTACGTGCGGCAAAAAGGCCCCTATGGCAATGCCACGCCTGTGATCTCCGCTTCGCACTTGGTCAAAAATGAACCATTCGCCGTACTTTGGGGCGATGAATTTTTCCGCAGTAACCCGCCTCGTTTGAAGCAGATGATGGAGGCCTATGAAGTCTATGGCAAATCAATTATCAGTGCCGTCAGAATTCCCAACAAGAAAGACTTATCAAAATACGGTATTGCGGAAATAGAGCCCGTAAAAAATAATATTTATAATATTTACAAAATCAAATCACTGATAGAAAAACCAAAACCAGAAGAGGCTCCTTCGAATCTTGCTACCCATGGAGCATATTTATTCACGCCCGAGATTATAGACTGTCTCAAGGAAATAAAACCGGGCAAAGATGGCGAGTTATGGCTGGTTGACGCCATCAAGTTACTCATGACCAAAGAAGATGTTTATGCCTGCGAGATCAAAAATAGCCGGTACTACGACACCGGCAATAAATTAGAATACTTGAAAGCTTGCCTTGATTTGGCGCTCGAACGCGAGGAACTGCGGGAGCCGTTGCTTGAATACATAAAAAAGATAAAAACTTCATGAAAACATTAAGCATAAATAAGCGTGGACTTTCTAAAATCCTGATTATCTCCCTTTTGGGATTTATCGTTTTGGTTATCGCCGGGATAGCGATCATAGCTCTTCAACCGAAAAAGGTACCGCCAAAAAGTGTGACCCTGACTATGTGGGGGGTCTGGGACGAAACCACCGACGTAGCGGATATGATCAACGCTTACCACACCGCTCATCCCTACATTACTATCAACTACGTTAAAAAAAGATTCGAGGAGTTTGCCGATGCTTTGGTCAATGGCTGGGCCACCGATACTGGTCCGGACATTTATGCTCTGCCCAACACCTGGCTCCGCGAATACAGCACTGACTTCATAACCCCCATGCCAGCTACGACCAAAATTGCCTTTTATGAAAATAAAAAAATACTTTTTAAATCAGAAAAGAAAATCAGCTACGTCACCAGAAATTCTTTAACCCCCAATGACATCAAAAGAGATTATATCGACGTCGTTTACAAGGATATCATCATTGATGGAAAAATCTATGGCCTCCCTCTCGGTGTCAACACCCTAGTGATGTACTACAATAAAGATCTGCTCAACCGCGCTCATCTGGCCAAACCGCCAGCTACTTGGAACGATTTTGTCAACGCTGTGGAAAAAATCACCATCATTAATGATCGGAACGAAATCATTCGAGCCGGGGCCGCCCTGGGCACCTATGACAACATCCCCAATGCCAGCGACCTAGTCACTCTGCTGATGCTCCAAAATGGCACTCCCATGACCACGGGAGAAAAAGTTACCTTTGATCGGCCCACTGGCGCAGAACAAAATTACTACCCGGCCGAACAAGCTTTAAGATTTTATACCGACTTTGCCAGCCCGGAGAAATCAGTCTATACGTGGAACGAAAATATCACCACTAATGCTTTTGATTTATTCGCTCAGGGAAACTTGGGATTTCTTTTTGGTTATAGATACCAGCAATCAGAAATAACCTCGCGAGGCATGAGCACTGATGCCTTTAGTATTGCCCCCATGCCGCAGATCAACCCGGACAATGAAATAAACTTTGCCGACTACTGGGTTTATACCGTAGCCAAAAAATCTAAATACGCTAATGAAGCCTGGGCTTTTTTACAATATGCTGCTGACGCTAAAAGATCGCAACCATATGATGAAAAAACCAAACAAACAAGCGCTCTACGCTCAGTTATCTCTGAACAAATAGAAGATCCGGACATAGGCATATTCGCTCAACAAGCTCTCACAGCCCAGAGCTGGTACCGCGGTAAAAACCCCCAAAAAGCCGAAGAATATTTCGGTGATATGATAAAAAGTGTTGTAGCCAGGACTTCTGATATAAAACAGGCAATTATTCTGGCGGCTCAGAAAATTCAACAAATCTACTAAATAAGACGATGATTGAAATAAGAAAAATTACCAAATTATCCATTATCTTTTGTCTAGCACTAGTTGTTTTGACAATGAACGCCGCGCCAGTCAAGGCTTATGAAGTTTATAAAAATGGTTTTACCATAATTCCCGAGGAATGCTTGGGCAATCAGGTGGCCACACAGCAAACCGAGCAGTGTGATATTAACTCCTTTGTCCAACTGTTCGTCAACCTAGCCGCCGTCGGCCTTAAAGTCCTGCCCTATCTGGCTATGCTCATGATCATCGGCTCGGGATTTTATTTTGTATTGTCTGGTGGCAGTGCTCAAAAAATCCAGCAAGGGAAAAAAGCTTTCACTTCGGTAGTCATCGGGGTTTTAATCGTCATCGTTTTGGCTTGGGGCTTGTCAGCCATGATTGTTTACTTACTGACCGGGGAAAAAGGCGGCTTTCTTTTTCCGGGATCGCCATTTTCAAAAGAATGGTGGGGCGGTGGAACCATTGAACAGCCAGGACCGGATACCCGATGCTGTTTTGTTCAAAACATTGGATGTAAAGAAAATATCACGGCTGATGAGTGTGCGGCTATCGGGGGAAGACAGCTCGATGCCGGACAATCCTGTCAAAGCTATACAGCTTGTCAAACTTTGTCTAAACCCGGCTGCTGCGTACCCTCTAATGTTAATGATCCAAACTGTCATGGCCCTAACTCGACTGGATGTTTGGATTTCTCCGGTACTACCCATAACCCCAACCGGTGCCCACAGATAGGTCAGTGCATTTTTGGTGGCGTGGGCGACTTGGCTGCCTGGGGATGCTGCCTTAAAGACACTGGGGGCTGCGAAGAACTGGCTTTTTTTGAGTGCAATGGCAGTCACCGCGCTGGAGTAGATTGCAATACCCTGTCTGTTTGTACCGGTTTTTGCTGTAGGTTGCTAAATACTAAATGTCTGCAGGGCGTAACTTATGATTACTGTACTGCTCCGCCACCTTCCGGCCGTGGTGGTGCAATTCTCAATAAAGGCGCTTGTCCTTATTTCTGTCCACTGTCCACAAATTAATATACTTTTCCTATGAAACTAAAAAAATTATTTCCCCTCGCCTTGATCTTAATTGTCTCCGTGGTTTTGGGTTTGTCGCTGGCCTCATCGCCCTCGGTTTTAGCCGCTAGCAGTCCCCGTTTGCCAAATCCGCTGGGTGGCAACGCTGACCTCATGACTGTTTTATTGCGGGTGATGCAGGTTGCCCTGGCTCTGGTTGATATTTTTGCTCTGTTCATGTTTATCCTTGGGGGGTTTGAATTCCTTATTTCCGCCGGCAACCCCAACATGATTAACCGCGCCAAAGACACCCTGATTTGGGCCACCATTGGTATTGTCGTCATTACCTTAAGCTACAGTATTCTAAAATTCATTTTCGAGGCTGTGCAAAAAGGTGCTTCCTGATTAATTTGACAAATACTGCAGTTTGGTGTACAATGACGACGTTAGTAAAAATTAAAGATTTTTAAGGAAAGGGGGTGAAACAATGAAAATTTCAACAAAAGTAATGAGTGGCCTAATGATGGTTACCCTGTTAGCCCCTTTTGCCGCTTCAGCTTTAACTATTGAGACAGTTGGCAACACCATCGGTTTGGGTACGGCTGATCTGAAAGAAACCGTTATCAACATTATCCAGTGGGTTCTAGGCCTATTGGGCTTAATCGCCGTCATTATGATTTTGATCGGCGGCTTCCAATGGATGACAGCCGGTGGCAACGAAGAGAAAGTGGCCAGTGCCAAGAAAATAATTTCAGCTGCAGTTATCGGTTTAATCGTGGTCTTGCTGGCTTGGGCCATCGTAATCTTCGTCGTTCAGACAACCACTAATGTTACCACCTAAATTAGTTTGAGATATAACTATATAGAATAGCTCCCCACACCAATGTATTGGTGTGGGGGTTTGTTTTGGATATTTTTTTACGATACAATATATTCATGACGCTCCCCCAAAAAATAACCGATTACTGCGAGCAAAACAGTCTCCGGATAATGTGGATTTTGATTGCTTTGTATTGTGTACTTGTTTCCCTATTATGTTTGCTAAAATTCGCCAACTACGGTTACAATGCCTTAGATTTGGGCATCTACAATCAAGTTTTTTACAACTCGGCTCAAGGAAATTTTTTTGATTTCACTATCCATCCCCATTCGTACTTGGGAGATCATTTTGAAATTTTCATCGTTTTATTACTTCCGTTTTATCTGCTTTGGCCATCTCCCCAGACACTGCTCATCATTCAAACTGTATTTTTGGCTTTGGCCGCTTGGCCGCTTTATTTAATAGCCAGCGCCAGACTAGGAAAAAAATACGCACTGGTCATGGGGTTAATTTTTCTATTTAGTCCACTGATCCTCAATACCAATTTGTTTGAATTTCACCTTTTGGCTCTGGCTATTTTCTTTTTGCTTTGGGCTTTCTATTTTTTTGAAAAAAATAAATTCGGCTGGTGGCTGGTCTTAGCCCTCTTAGCCTTAACTATTAGAGAGGATGTAGCGTTGGTTCTCATAATGTTTTCGTTGCTGGCCTTTTTAGAGAAAAAAAGCTGGCCTTGGAAAATTTGGCCAGCTGGGCTGGGACTATTTTGGTTCATTATTACTCTAAAAATAATTTCAGCGCTAAATACCTACGGGCAATATAAGTTCTTCTATTACTACCAATGGTTAGGCGCTAACTGGTCTGAAGCCTTCCATAATATTTTCACCAAACCATTATTAATTGTTCAACGTTTTTTCTCCCCGGACAATATTGTCTTAACAATTATCTTGATCGTTCTCTTTGCCGGATTGCCCCTCAAACGACCGAAATTTTTATGGCTGGGATTGTTACCCTTTGTTCAACTAACCTTGGCTAGTTTTCCCAAGATGCCAATACTGGAAACGCACTACACATCTCTTTTAATTCTTCCTCTCTTTATCGGCACCATATATGGACTGGCAAAAACTAAACAATCACAAAAACCAATATTTTTGCTAATATTAACGACCATAACCCTATACTCAGCTTTCACACTCGGACCAGTCGGCGGAGTCTTTAAGTTTATTATTAATGAAAAGCCGGAGACCAAATTATCAATTGCCTTGAAAAATGAATTAGTACAACAAATCCCTTCTCGCGCCAAGGTCGTCGCAACTTATGATTACCTAACTCGACTTTCTGGTCGGCCGGACGTATTTTCTTTGCACTATGTCTTTCGGGGAACCAAACAATATTCTTCAGAAAAATATATTTTGCCGGAAGATGTGGAGTATGCCGCTATTGATTTCTCGGATCTAATAACCTATCAAATCCAATTCTCCCGGGAAAATTTCTACCGAAGCGGCTATCAGAGAGTTAAAGATTTACTTTTAAACGACTTTGGGCTAGTTCAAATCGCCGACACTCAATCTCTCTGGAAAAAAAACCTTAAATCAAAAACAAAGTTAGTGGAATTTGTCACTGATTTTACTATTGACAATCCTCAATATTACTATTTTGATAATAAAATAGCTTTTTTGGGGTACTCAACTCCAAAAATAACCACCAGCAACAAAATTCCACTTATTGATATTTCTTTTTTTTGGAAATCGCTGACGACTTTAACCGAAGACTATCAGCTTCGAATTACTTATCTGGATCAAAACGGAAAATCTTTATACTCGCGCTATTTCCCGCTGGCCTACGGCCTCTACCCAACCAGCCAATGGCCCCAAGAAAAAATCATAAAGACCAACCAGTGGCTGGCATTGCCACAAAAATATTCAGGTCAAGCCGTCCAATTAAAAATAAATTTGGTTAGGCTTCAGGGTTATCTTGGGTTGGATAATTTAAAATCGGCTCAGGTAAAAATAACAGAGGCCGAAGTTATTGGTGAGTCTATTTTTATAAAACTCTTAAAATAATTATTGGGCCCTCATCAAAAACCTTCTCGGCAAAAGACTGCCTAATTAGCCAATCATCATTGGCATCTTTTTTTTGATAATAAATATAATCAATGGAATTAAACCGGAGAAATTGTTTCTTCTCCTGAACGCTTCCTTGAGTTCCGTCAAAAAACCATTGTAGTGCTTCTTTTTTCTCCTCGGCCTGACTGCTTAGATCACTGTGGCCGTAGTAAACCTTGCGCCCAGTGTAAGCCGGGATAAAATTACCGACGACTCTTTCTGAAAGAATAACTGTATCTTTCGGCGCGTTGAGCTTAAGCCAGCGAAAACCATTGACTTGAGACGAAGTCAAATAATAAGGGATGTCCTTTGTCTTATAGGCCACCATATCGCGGGCAATTAAATAAACCGTGGTGGAAAACGAGGCGACCACAAACAACCAAATAAAAATGGTTTTCAAGAAAAAAGATAATTTACCGTTGATCATGTTCTTCAGCCGGACAAAAATAAAATCAATGGCCAAAATGGCCAACATAACCATCGGCACATGAAGGCCCTCTGACATTCGCCGCTGAAACCGCAGAGGAAAATACAATGATAAAGCAATGACGACAAACCAGGTGCCCACAAAAAGCCACTCTTTTTTTCGATGTTTTATGATCAAGATAAGCCCAATTAACCCCAAGACCCCGATCAATCCATAACCCGTTACATACCACCAAAACGAAGGCGACATGGTCACATTCTGACTCCCCCAGCCTTTGTAACCATCAATAAAATTATAAATAAAATAGTAATACAAAACACTAGGTAGCGCTATTAAAAAAATTATTGCCAATTTTTTTATATACAAAAAAGCTAAGCGTGGCACGAAATCCCTGTCGAATAAAATTCTACTTACCAAATATACGCCCAGAACACCAAAAACTATAAAAAGATCGTAGGGATGAATAAAACCCAACAGTAAAGCCAAAAAACCAATAATGGCTGATTTACTATGGCCCGATTTGTCCTGATTCAGCATGAACAGCAAGAAAATCGAAATGATAATAATCAGCGCCAGAATAAACAGCGGATTGTGGAAAATTGTCAAAAAAGTTAGGGCTTCCGGCACCCATAAGTCCACGGAAAATTCGCCCTGTAAATACTGGTTGACATTAAAAACAGGAATGAACAGACCGAGTCCGGTAGTAAATACCGCCACAATCAGACAAAGCCTGCGCCATTTTACCTCGCTAAAAAATTTACTGAATAAAATGTACAAAATAATCAAAAAAATTACCAACAGAAAAATACGGCTCAATTGAAAAGCTGCGGCATTAGATAAATTGAACTCCTCAGCAAAAACTGCCAGTAGATTCCACTGGGGGTGAAAAAGTAAGGCCGGTTTAACTTCCGGGCTGTATAAGTTTTGAAACAAAAAGTTTCCCTGCCGTGCTTGCTCAATAAATGAATAATAAACATTCACATCACCCGGGGTTAATTCATGGATGCCGGTATATTGCATGTCCCCAGGGGTCGTCAACCAACCGTAAACATAAGGCGCACTGGTCACTATCACGGCCAGTAATATGACAAACCAAACGAATCGCCATTCGCCCCTTTCAATTATTGCCACTGAATTATTTTCGGCCATAAATATTTTTATGATCTTTTCCTTAATCGCCACATCTGCCACAAATAATCTACCGCCGTGGAGAAAACTTTAACTGTACTTTTACGCCCGGCCACTCTTTTTTCCACCCAAGTCACGGGCAGCTCCATAATTTTGTAATCTGCTTGCCTGGCTAAAAAGAGCAGCTCGGTATCAAAAAACCAAACATTGTCTTTAATCCGAGGAACTATTTCTTCTGCTACCTTACTGTTAATAAATTTGAAGCCGCATTGGGCGTCACTCAAACTCAATTTCAATACGTGGCGCAACAGAAAATTAAAAATTCTGGAGGTCAGCTCTCGACCGATGGAACGCTGTGTCTTGGATCCTGATATAATTCTTGAACCGATGACAATATCCGCCTTACCAGAATTTAAAAGTTCAACCGCCTGTTTGACATGAACCAGATCGGTGGCCAAATCGGCGTCCATATAGCCCAGTATATCGTAAACCCCCTCGCCCCAAGCTTTTTTTAAAGCTCCTCCGCGACCCGGTCGGTCAAGGTGAAAAAAACCGACCCGATCATCTTTTTGAGACAACCGCTCGGCTATAGCCACCGTCTCGTCAGTTGAACCATTATCGGCCACCAATATCTTCCAGTCATAAACCGTAAGCTCTTTGGCCAAATATTCCAGAGTTATTTTGATGTTTCCCTCAATAACCAAGGATTCATTGTAGGTTGGCAGGACTATCAATAGTTTTTTCTTCTGGTGCTTGGAGTTCATTTTTTTTTAAATATTTAATGCCTAGAAAGTAAAAATAGCATAAGACCAACACATTGGCTGCCACCACCCAGATAGATTTATAAAAACTCAAATCGAAAAATCTATAGGTATGATCAAACGGCAAAACCGCCAGCAGATTTACCATAAAGGTAACGGACAAAACACCGAAAACCCAGCGCAACCTTTTATCCGTAAACAGACACATGGCCAGAATGGGCAGAACCGGATACATGTATCGTTCGTGCATTTCCGTGGGCAGCATGAAAAACGCCAACGAAGCAAAAGCCGCCGAGAAAAAAATTCCCTGGTAATCCCGTTTTTTGGTCAAAAACCACAAAATACAACCATAAAAACCAATAAACAGAGACAGACCGATAGCAAAATACGGAATTCTCAGAAATGTCTGAGTATCCATGACGTTTTTCAGATAGCCGCCGGTAAAAGGCCACCAGATATTAAAAGCATTCATGGAAATATACGGCGAATAGCCAGCTGAGGTGAAAATTACCCTCAAAACATGTAAAAAGTTCCCTGTGACGATAAAAGGAGCGGTCACAAGCAAAAACACAGCTAGACCCAAGCCGATATAACCGAATATTTTTTTCCAGCCCTTATCCTTAACGGTCGCCAACATGATAATCGGCAAAATAATAAAACTCTGAAGTTTCATGAGCATGGCCAAGGTAATAAAAATCCAGGATCTGAAAAACTTTTTTTGCGTCAGAAAGTACAGAGACAAGATAATAAAAAAGGCGTGAATAGAATCAACCTGACCCCAATAACTGGAATTATAGATAATACCGGGATTTAAATAATATGCCACCATAGATAGTAAGGCGATCTTGAAATTGGATTTTTTTTTCAGCAAGAAAAATATGGCCAGCGCCGTCAGCACATCAAAAAGAATCCCGTTCAGCTTCAGAATAAACGTCAGCGGCGTTTTCATGTCAATAAAAAAATCGGCCGAATAGAATTTTTGATAAATTACCCCGCTGAATTTTAAGAAATACAAATATATCGGCAAATAATTAGGCGTTGGTACGAATTTTTCACTACCGTCAATAACCGCGTTGGCCGATGAATCATAGATATTGCCCAAACCGTTGACCACGGCACTTCTGCTCCAGGCCTGAAACAACAAGATGTCGTCGACAAAACCTTTATTAGGCGCAATGACCAGCCTGATGCCAAGCCCAACCACTAAAATAACTAATAATAATATTAACTGCCGCTTGCTACTCTTCATAAGACTTGTTGTCGATTATTTTGAAAACTGGATTAGTATCAGACTCATTGGTCTTGTTTCCGGAATCGTTGATAATGGCCGTGGCTGGAACAGCAGGCACATCTTGAATCAGTCCGATATACAAGTTATCGTCATTTTTATTATAACATTTATTTATGTCACAAAAAACGAACTTATCGAAGCTGACAACGTTTTCCCAATCATCATCTCGGTACTGCCGCACGACCCTAGTCTTTTGAAATTCGCCAGGATCATAAGCCAAATAAAAAAGCAGATAAATATACGATTCATTGATTTGATCGGTCATATAAACAGTTGCGAATTTATCAGAGTTTTTTTCTATATAACCGACCACCGTTTTAATATTATGATAATGGTGAACCCCGCCCTGAACTTTATCTGGGTACTTCTCGTATTGGGAGGCGAGGGCTGGGGCATAAACAAAAAAAACCAACACGACAAGTGCCGCTAGCAGAAATTTTAAATAGACCGGCGGCAAGGCGACTTTTGGCCTTAACCACTGCGCCAAAGTATAAAGGCCATATCCGGAAAAAAGCGGAATGACGGACAGACAAAAAGCGCCGCGCAAAAGATGCAAGGGATAATCAGTTAAGGCCACCGGTAGTGGCATAATAAAAAAAAGAAACAACAGTAGTTGGTAGTGCTCTTCTCTTCTTTTCCGTAAAACCAGCAGCAAACCGCGCATGGCCAAAAACGCCTCTACCACTAATGCCAAGAAGACTAAAACTAGAGCGATAAAAGTTATATACAAATAATAAGTGGAAACAACTTCCAACAAACCACGCCAACCACCATGGAGGGCTGAAACCTGATTAAATCTACCCTGTAGCCTGGTCCACTGGGTCAGCTGCAAATAGATAAATGGAGCGACGATCAATAATAGAATTAACCAGAAAGATAAGAAATACTTACTTATCGAATTAAACTTTTTTCGATAAACAAAAACTAAACCGATTAATATCAATGGCAACAATAGTTTTGTTATTGAATAACCGTACAAAGACAAGCCTAATGGTATAGCGCTTAAGACCACATGCCCGGGCCGCTGCTTGAGACCGGCCACAAACAAAAACAATCCCAAACTCAACAAAAAAGGAACCATGATGGCTTCGTGGCCCGCCCGACTTAACATCACGTGCCAGGGGGATATGGCCAGCAATAAAGCTGATAGCAATCCTATATTTTTGTTGTTGAAAATTTCTTTCGACAGACAATATGTTATCAAAACCGTCAGCACGCCAAAAATCGCGGCTGGTAGTCGCGTCGAAAATTCATTAAGTCCAAACAATGCAACCGCGGGAATATCGGCGTAAATATACATAGAAAAACGGTTATCAACACGATCACTGAAACCTTCAAAATATAAAGGCCAAACATTTCCGCGATGGTCCTTGCCTGTTTTTAACAAAGAATAAGCTTCGTAGCCAGTCAGCGCTTCATCATTATTTATCCCTTCAGGTAGACTACCCAAAAAAGCGAAGCGTAAAATTGTAGCCAGGATCATAATCGCCAAAAGCGGCCACATTGTTTTTTTATTTCTTTGAATTCCATCTTGGGCCGGCTCCATAATGACTAATTTATTTTTTTATTTCCTCGTGATAAACACGCTCGGTATTGACCTGCCACAGATCATGTTTGGCGCCAAAAACATTTTCAACTGCCAGCATAGCTGTGTACATTGAATGATCCTGATTATTGTAACGGTGCATGCCGTTACGCCCCACTGTATAAAAATTTGAAAAAACCGACAGTGCTTTTCTTATTACCGGCATGGCTTGTTCGTAATTATCATCATAAATCGGGTAGGTTTTCTCCATCCGCACCACAGTTCCCGCGCTCACTTCATTTTTTTTAACCAAACCTATTTTTTCCAGCTCGGCTTTGGCTAAATTAACTAAGTCCTGATCGGACATATTCCACACGGCATCGTTTTTAAAACAAAAATACTCCAGCCCCAGGCAGGACTGATTTTTGTCGGCCACCATGTCCGGCGACCAATTTTTAAAATTTTGAATCCGCCCCAAACGTACTTCCGGCTCGTGAATGTAAATCCAGTTGTCGGGAAAAATCTCTCGACGATTGACCACCAGAGCAACAGTGATAAAATCTCGGTAATTCAGTGAATAAGCGGCCCTAATCACCTCTTCCGACAACCTTGGCGAAAATAAACCAATAAGTTCCTGAAGCGGCATACTGGAAATAATGTTGTCGGCCTCCCATAATTCCGATTGGGAAGCGACGTCGCCTCTCAGGCGGCAACCAATAACCCTCCGGCCATCGTGAACTATTTCGACTGGCCGGGTGTTATAAATCACTCGGCCATAGCCGGATCTCTCCACTGCCTCGGCTGTTCGGCGCCACATCATACCTGGACCCAAGCGCGGATAATAAAATTCCTCAATCAAGGTTTTGATGGCATTGCCTCGGTTGCCCAGCAGAGCGGTTTTTAAAAGAGTAACAAAAGACAACCCTTTAATCCGTTGCGCCGCCCATTCGGCTTTTATTTTCGTACAGGGAATACCCCAAACCTTTTCCGTATACGATCTAAAAAACAGGCTATATAATCGCCGGCCAAAACGATTGACGATGTAATCTTCGAAGTTTTCCTCATGCGGGGATTTTTTGAAACGGCTGATGAAAAAACTTACACCGCAAAGCGCCGACTCCCAAAACCCCAGTTTTTTCATCACATCAAAAATCTTTATGGGATAATAAAAAAACTTCTTCCGGTAATAAATTCGCGACAACCGGGGGCGCTTCAGGAAATCTTGGCCCAGCACCTCCTGCCACATGGTCATGACGCGGGGAATTTTGGTAAAAAAACGATGACCACCGATGTCAAAATAATTTCCGGCACTTTCCACAGTTCTGGCAATACCGCCGACCATTGAGTCTTTTTCTACGATAATGGAGTGCCGCCGTCGTTTGGCCAGTTCATAAGCCGCGGTCAAACCGGCCGGCCCCGCTCCAATAATCAATGTTTGCGTTTTAGGCATTACTAAAAAATTTTTAATGTTTAAAGGCAAATTTTCTCCTGGCCAAAAAATTCCAGATAAGCACCAAACCCACACTGATAATTTTAGCAGCCATGTACCAGATCCCTAATAAATCAACAAAAAAATACAGGAAAAACTCGTTTAAGGCTAGTCCAATTATACCAATAATCGCGAATATTATAAATTCGCGGCTCGGCGAATAAACACTCTGAAAAACCCAGGCCCGACTCAATAAATAATTAATTATCAGGCCGGCGATGAAGGCCGCTACGGCGGAAATCAAATAGTGAAACCCAACCCAGTCGGTGAGGGCGAATAGTAAAAATATGTCCACCGCGGCAGCCAACGCCCCCACAAAAACATAGCGCACAAATTGAATTCGAAAATTATCGCTTTTCCCGACAATTATTTTCTGTAAATCCATCGATGTTTATTTAAAATTCAATCGTTACTAATTAATAAATCGGAACATCCTGTGGAAACAATATACTGTTCGGCAATAAGCTAATCCGTCCGATCGAGAAGATTATCGGAAATTATATATATAGGCCAATTAATTATAAACGTTATAATGATATTGGTCGAGCTCTTTTGCTAGACGGCGCCAGCGTTCTGCACTCGCCCGGAAAAAATCTTGACGAGAAATTGTCGCCAGAGCTCGAGTTTATCATCATATTTAAAAAAAATATTCTGGGGCGGGTCCGGGCCGCTCGAAATTAAAAAAGAATAAAAATATTACTGATCAAAAAATTCGGTATTGGCCAAAAAATCAATATTCATGCCGATTTCAATAAAAAATATAAAACATAAACACTACTAGTGTCAGCCAAGGAACAAATTCGCTACCTTGTTTAGCAAAAACTAATATTAAAAGCGGGGCCAGCCAGATTACATACCAAGGCTGGAAATAAGAAAGCCCGAAAACCAGAAAAACCGCCAAAACCAAAAGAATTTTTAAAATTGCCGTATTCGTGTCCCAATGGCGGTGAATTAAAATAATCAAGGCATAAAAAATAATAAAAATACCCAAAAATACATTTTTAACAACAGGTAAAGCATCTGCTCCCCGGGCATAAAAGAGTAATTTGGCGGGATAAAAAAACGGTTGGCCAAAAAGCTTGGCCTGGATCATTACGCCGCGAAAGGTTTCAAATCCCTGCCAAAACGGCAGATAGCATATGACAAACAGCAAGACACAAATACCCGTGGTCTTAAGCCAAAAAACCGACAATTGTTTTTCTTTTTGACCCACGGCTATCCATAAAATAAAAATCGGCAACAAAATAATCGCAACATATTTAACTAAAACAGCCAAAGCCAAAGCCGGCAAGGCCCATAACTTTTTATTTTTAACCATCAGACCAACGGCTAATAAAATGAAAAAGGCCACCATGATGTCGTTATGTCCGTTGTTGGCCACCTCAAAAATCAACCAGGGATTCCAGGCCATGAGAAAAAGCCCATTTTTTTTGGATTCCGGCGCCATTACCTCTAATATCAACGATAAAATAAAAACACAGCCGATCCCGAAAGCAACGGCCAACAGTTTAAACAAAATCGCGCTGGCGAATATATTTGTCCCCGCCAGAATGCCGATTGGCACGACCATCAGCAACCACAGCGGACCATAGGTTAGTGGCAAGGTCCGCCAGGGCTCGCCAATACGGTTGTAAAAAATATCAGCAGAAAAACTATCCGGGGACACGATATAAGGATTGGCGTGATAAATGCCGACAATTCTGCTCATCATGGCGTAATTACTAATGTCAGACGAACCGCGTGATGGAAAAAAAACGCAGGTCAAAACGAAAAATAAACTGAAAAAAAACAATATTCGGCCACTGACAGTATTTTTCTTGAATATCAAATAAGAAAATAAAAAAACTAAACCAATTCCCAAAACAAAAATTATGCGCCACAGAAGGTTTCCGTAAAAACCAAGTAAAAGCATAAATAAAATTTCCATCGCGACACCCGCCAGGATAATTTTTTTCCCGTTGCTCATGGTAAAACCTTATAAATGCTAATGTCGTTTTCGGAAAAAACCCGCCGCAGGTATTTTTTTGTTGACGGATCATAATGCCCCGCCGCTTTTTCATATCTGCCCCAGAAAACGTAGGTTATGTTATTCTGCTTCAAAAACTCCAGCTTCTCGGCCGATTGATTGTCGTCTTTCCAAAACCAATCGCTTTGCTCAAGTTTTTTCTCTAAATCGGCGGTCTGGGGCCATTGTCCCAGCCAAACCACGCGCCCCGAATAAGCTGGAATGAAATTTCCCGTGTTAAAAGCCGAAAAAATCACATCATTCAAATCCGTATTATTTTTCAGCCAGACCATGGCTTTCATTTCACTGATGGTCAAATAATATGGCGCGGTCTTCTCCTTTTGATAAAGATAAATATCCTGCCCCAAAATCTGAATATTAGAAAGCGGCAGAAAAATAAGCAAAACAGCGCCTAGGGCCATTTGGCCATAAGAAAGCGACGCCGTCTTTCTTCGCCAACGATCGAACAAATAAAAAACTCCCGCAGCCGCTAAAATACTAATCGAAAAATGGAGTCCTTCGGAAAGTCGTCTTTGAAAAGCCAATGGCGCATACACTAGCATGGCCGAAGTAAAAAACCAGGCCACAGGAAAAAACCATCTGGCTGACAACTGACGAAACACGTGCCACAGACCGACCATGGCTAAAATCAAAAGCAGACCGTATCCTATTACATACATCCAAACATCGGGCGAAGGCAGGATGTTTTGACTGTTCCACCTGCTGATAACCCAGTCACGTCTGTTTATCAGATACAAATACAAAAAAGCCGGTAACGGCATAAAAACGAGCCATAAGGAATTACGGACATAGCTCCAGACAACCCTCCTCTGCCACAAAAACAGTATCAGCAGATAAACCGCCAAAACGGCATAAACAGTCACAATATTAAAAGGATGAAACCAGACCAGAAAAAAACAAGCCAGTCCGGCCCAAAGGCTATATGATCTCCTACTAGATTCAAAACCTAAAAGCTGCAGCAAAAAAATTAAAACAATCAGGGTTAGGGAGGCAATCAGATGCGGATAATGATAAAGGGTCAAGAAGGTCACGCTTTCCGCGATCCAGATGTCCGCGGGATGGTGAAGAATATTATCAATGTTGAAAAGAAAAGGATTGAAAAACAGGCCCAAGCCGGAAGAAAACAACAAAATAACTAGGGTCCAGCGGCGCCTTGACTCACCGGAGAAAAAATAACAAATCAGGAGATAAGCAGTGAAAATAAAAAATAAGATGGCAATAATTCTGGCCAAGTGCAGGGCTAATAAATTCGGCAAATTGAAAACCTTAGCGGCCCAGCCGATCACCAAATAAAATGGATTGATGTAGACCCGCGCCTGTGCTTCGGCAGTGAATAAATTCAAAAAAATACCGTGTCCCTGCTTAGCCTGCTCAATCATAGACAGATAGACGTTGGTGTCGCCCGGCGCTAGGTGATGGATGCCGGTATAAACCATATCTTCGGGCGCGGTTAAATATCCGTAAATATAAGGAATAGAAGTGATAACTACCGTCACTAAGGCCAACCCGAAAACAAAACGCCATTGTCTGGGACTGATAGTCTTTAAAAGTTGTCGCATACTGGAATTATAGATTATTTATTCCAAAAACTCTATAATTTAAGCGTGAATCATAGACCAATAATCACATGCCAAGAAATTACTCCAAGAAAATAAACTTATCATACTAGCCGGACTGGCTTTTGTAGTCAGCGAGCCGTTTTACGTCTTGGCTATCTCACTCTGGCAAAACCACGATGAATTAGAACACTACGCCTATGCTCATTATCTTTATCTGGTCGAACAACGAGCATGGCCGCCTTATCGAGCTGCTCATGATTGATTAAAGACAGGCATCCGGAAGGAAAGCTGCTTATCGACAACAAAGAATACAATGAAAATCTGATTTTTTACTTCAGTTATTACCAAAAAAAACCAAGCCGAACTTTTATTGAACCGACTCAGTGCTTATAAACCATGGTTTTTCGGACACCCAGTTGGATTTCTGATATTATTCTTGTCCTACCTAGTGATTATCACCGGGCTGGCCTGGGCCCTGGTCAAAAATAACCAGGGTGATGACGAGAAGCATTAAACCGCGAGTCTGGTCAGACCGGCCTTTCGTCTAAAATTTTCCCTCCAAATTTTTTCACCAATCAAGTAAATAATCACGACCAAAATAATGGTCCGACCCAGAACCACCATTTCAAATCCCGGGGCGTAGGGACTTAACAGATCCCAGGCCACAGGAAACTGCAGATAACTGAAAATATCATAAGCCACCCACCATAAGGCCTGACGCCAGCTGTTGACTATTAAGACGAAAAATGGTAATAGCCAAATAAGCCATTGGGGTGAATAATACACTCCCCAGAAAACATAAACCAAGAGGACCAAACCAGACCAACGAATGACATCAATTGGCGTTTTTATATATTTTTTAAAAACATCATAACCGGCAAATATCAAAATCGGTAGAAGTAATTGTAGTAGAGAAAATATCTTAACGGCTAAAGAGGCTCCGACATTAAAAATCTCCTCCGGCAAAAAACCGGACAATGCCTGATAAAAAATAACAAGAAACGAACCATAACCAAAAAACCTTAATGACTGATAGGCATAGGGAAACAAGCCGTTTTCCAGTCCGGCTACCAGACAAACCAAGCCAGTAACCAGCAAAACCGGCACCAGAAAAAACAATAGTGGCCCACTGAACGTCTTTATTAGCGGCCCTTTTCCTTGTTGATTCAAATAAAAAACAAACCAGATCGGAAAAAGAACCAGGGCATAGCCTTTAGTTAAAAATAATAAACTTAACAAAAAAAACGACCAACTCCATTTTTTTTTAATCAGCAATAACAAGCTTAACATGGATAAAAACGCAGGCAAGACATCAAATCTGTTTACGGCAAAATACAAAAAAGCCGGCAATGCAAAAAGCCATGTCCATCTGTTTTGGCCACCGAAGTCTTTCATCAAATAAAAAGTCATGGCAATAACCGCCAGGGCCACTATGGCATTCAAGATAATAAGCAATGCGCTGTAAACATTGAGCTGGTCGGTAAACAGGGCGGGTATGGTCAGGTATAAAATAGCCAGAGGCGGATAGCTAAGATGTGTATCCTGATAAGGTAGCTGACCTCGGTGATAATATCCCGCCATATCAAAAAAAGCCCTTGCTTCCTGATCATCACGGAAAAGCCGCAAGCCGCCGTTTTGATTATCTATAAACAGTTTTGACGGCGCCGAAACCACCATAACCACAACCACGGTCAACAAGCAAATAAAAAGCCAATAGCTTCTCGGAATTGATTGTATCTGGTTAAACGCCATATGCTCTACCTAACTATAAAACGCGATAAACAGTGGCCTCACCGTCAGCGTAAACCTCCTGAAAACCCTGACTATTTCTAATATTATTATTCAAACCCGTGTGGTTTTTTTCCACGAAAACAAAAGACGACTTAAATGTATTTTTTATGTCCTCATGAAGGTTGTCGGTCTGCTGGCCAGTAGTTATATCCACAATCTTCTGATGCAATTCATGGCTTAATTCGTAGGAAAAGGTAGGGTCCAGGCCAAAGATGTAATAATCTTTGGAGTTGAAATAAAACAGCATCGGAAATTCATCCCAGCTGGAGTGAAAAACAATATCTCCGGGCCGAGAATTTTCATAGAGCCAAGCAGATGCTGCAGAAAAACGGGTGATAGGAATACCGTTTTTCAAATCATTGTAAACCCCTCTTTCGTCTTTGCCGATAAGGGCGGGCACGGTTACCAAAAAGTAAACAATTAAAATTGTGCTGACAATCCTGTGACGCAGATAAAATAAATAGAATTTTGACCACAGCTCTGACCAATTAGTCTTTTCCAAATAATGATTCAACCCCAAGGCACAAAAAATAATGGCAAAAGGCACGTAATACTCAACATATCTTTTTGACTTCAGGGTAAAAACCAGAAAAAAAACGAAAATAATCAGCGAGGTTATCGTTTTTTTGGAAAGCCGCGGCGTGCGGACAACGAACAAATAAAATAGAATCAACAGCAGGATACAGATGATGGCCGTGCCACCAAAAAGATCTTTTAAGGGATAGGGATACCATTCGTTGCCAACAGCAATGACACTTTGATAATTTATGATGCCGATCTTCACCAATTGATGCCAATAAAAAATTATATTTTGCGGAAATTGTGGATTGACTATGAGTCCGGCCACAACGCCCGCTAGCGACCACAAAAAAAGCCTGACCTCGCTGTTTTTAGTCAGTAACTGAAAAAAATTACTCCGGCGGTTTTTCACCATTTCATAAACCAAACTCACTAGGGCATAAATCCCGGAAAAAACTAAAATTAAAATAAAACCTCCATAGGCCCAAACGTAAAAAAATGACAAAATCATAAGCGCAATCCGGCGACGCCTGAACATGAATATCAGCCCCCCTAGCAAAAAAATTATGGACAAAACCGGGGCTTTAACCAGGTTTATCCTAAAAATAAAAGGCGTGGTGGCTAAAAGTACCAGCGCGTAGGCGAAAGAAAGCTTCACTTTTTCGCTGCGCAAAAACCAGTAAAAAAGCATGACCAGGCCCGTACACAAAAAAACTGTGACCAATTTTGCTCCCGGAATTGGGCTCGTGCTATAGACAAACGGAATTAATAATACGTGATAAAGAAAATGCTGGTCAATATAACTGTCCCGTAAAATCGTACTTTGTAACCAGGGAAACGTTTTGATAATCCCCTCCTGAGGTATAAGCATGGCCATTTTTATATGATAAAAAGAATCCGGATCCGCAAAAGATGGTACGGCCTGAAAATAAGTAAAACAAGCAAAAGAAATCGTCAACAACAACAAGCATAGTAACATTTCTGACTTTTTCCGAAAGAAAACAAGCATGGAACTGAATAATTTCATGACTATATTATATCAGGAATGAGGCATTTGTCATTTTTAAAAAAGCCTCCGCCAAGCATGGGGGCGGAAACTTTTTTTATTAATTTCAATGACACTTCTGAAAACTTATTCGGCCTAACAATTTTTTATAAATTGCTATTTTTTTCCTTTTTCCAGTTGCTTCTTAAAGAAATCAACAAAAGGAATAGGCGAGGGGTCACGACCATTGAGCATAGCCAGATAGAAATTAACATAGCTACCATAAAGCAACGCATCCATCGTCTGGCTAAGTGTCGAGTCACTGGTAACTAAATAGCTGTCGTGCTTAATCCCATTTTTGTCCAAAACAGTCTTAGTTATAGAAAATCTTTTTCGGATGGGTGGCAGGTAGTTTTTTGATTCCAGGAACAAAAATGACAGCAAACGACGGTTGTCGCGCGGGTAAATTAAACCTTCCATCAAATGATGATTTAGTTCGGAAATCAGAAAATACGCAGAAAAAGTCTTACTGTTTTCATTTATTTGATTGGCAAAAATATGAGCGTTGCCAGCCAAATGCTCCGCCGCCACGATAATCGGTAAACGTCCCAACAACTTCTGGGCCGCCAACTTAGCTGGGTTTTTAGTCTGTTTTGTTTTTAGGCCAAAAACCCGATGCAGTTTAATGATGGTTGAAATCGCCTGGTCAATCTCCGTTTTGGTAACCGAAACAAAGCCACTACGGACCAAAAGCCCAATCTGACCAATAACCGAGTAGCCAAGACCCATACGCGGCTGGTTACAAGGATTAAAGCTGGGCGTAAAAATATAAGCTGGCAGACGATAACGCCTGGCCAGGATTGCTAATTTTCCTCCGGCGCAAATAATCAACAATTTGGCCTTTTTCCGGCGCGCAGCATTAAAAGTGGACAGCACTTCTTCGGTCGTGCCTGAATAACTGGAAAGTATGCAAAGAGTCCGACCGTCGACGAAAGCCGGCAGAGTATAACTATTTATTATTTTCAATGGCACTTTGAGTTTTTTGGAATAAACCGATTCGATCAAATGGCCACCTAAAGCCGAGCCGCCCATACCATTAATAAGAATATTATTGCAGCGGCGGTAGCTGGAAGGGATGGCCACTTTCTGTGATTCATCCCAAGCTTGTTGGCACTGCAAAGCCAAAGATTCTATTGACCTCAACATTCCTTGCTTGTCAATTTTTAATATCTTTTTTTGATCGTCCAGTAATCTCATATTTTTCCAAAAACTTATTTACATTATATACCAAAATAATAAAAACTACAAATTGATTTTATCTCCAAAATATGCTATAGTTTACTATATAAATTGAAAATTTTGGTTATCTTAAACAATTTTCAGTGTTGTTATGTCAGGACATTCGAAGTGGGCACAGATAAAGAGACAAAAAGCCGTAGCTGATAAGAAAAAGGGGGCAATTTTTACCAAACTCGGTAATGCGATTACCATCGCCGCCAAGCAAGGCGGAGGCGACCCAGCTATGAATTTTAAGCTTCGCCTTGCCATTGAAAAAGCCAAAGCGGCCAATATGCCCAATGAAAATATTGAGCGGGCGATTTTAAAAGGCGCCGGCGGCGATAATGATGCCGCCTTCGAGAAGGTAGTCTATGAGGGTTTTGGGCCAGAGGGCAGCGCAATAATAATTGAAGCTCTAACTGACAATAAAAACCGTACCACCTCAATCGTTCGCAATATTTTCAGCAAATACGGCGGCAACCTCGGTTCCCATGGTAGTGTCAACTATCTTTTTAACAAAAAGGGGGTGGTTAGAGTATTAAAAAGTGAAGTGCCGTCCTTGGAAAAACTTGAATTGAGCATGATCGATGCCGGCGCTGAAGATATCATTGAGGAAAAGAATGAGCTCACCATCTTGACCAACCCGGAAAAATTATCGGCCATCAAAAACTCTTTAGAAAAATCAGGGATAAAAACAGAGTCAGCGGATATTGAGATGGTGCCCAGTTCAAAAATTAGTCTGCCCGACCAAGCGGCCAATGATAAATTATTAAAATTACTCAAAGAGCTGGAAAACTGTGAAGACATAAACAATTATTTCACCAATGTCGAATTCTAATAAAAAGAAAATAATTCTTGGCATTGATCCTGGCCTGGCCATCACCGGCTACGGATTAATCAGCATTGAAAAAAGAAAGGCCAAGCTGATTGGTTACGGCGCCATCACTTCCAGTGCCAGAGAAAAATTCGGAGCAAGACTTCAACATCTTTACCAAGAGCTGACAAAAATAGTAAAAAAATTCCATCCTGACGAGGTGGCTATTGAAGAACTGTTCTTCGCCAATAATGCCAAGACCGCTCTCAAAGTCGGTCAAGCCCGAGGCGTAGCTTACTTAGTCGCCTGGCAAAGTAAATCCATTGTCAGAGAATTTACGCCGCTCCAGGTCAAGCAAGCCATCACCGGTTACGGACTGGCTCCCAAACAACAGATGCAAAAGATGGTCAAATTGCTTCTCGCACTGAAAACCATACCCCAGCCGGACGATATAGCCGACGCTTTGGCCATCGCTCTCTGCTCAGCCCAAACTAACTAAAAATATTTTATAATTTATGCCTGCCTCGCCCAGAATTCAAAAATTGATCAACGTTTCCAAGGAGGTCATCTGCGACTGCGCCTTGGAAAACGGAGCCATCGTAGCCGCCAATACCGACAAACCATACTCGCCCAAAGAGGCTGGAGACTATCGGTTAGTCTGGATTAGAGATGCATCTTTTTGTTGCGTCGCCGCCGAACTGCTTAATTTACCTATTCAGGAGCCGTTTTTTCGATGGGTAGATGAACGCCCAGAGGATTTTGAGCGCGATAAACTGCTCTACTCAAATTACTCGACCAACGGCCGCATTGCGACCATGGGTAAGCAATTTCAAGCAGACCAGACCGGGACCCTACTCTGGGCAATTTTTATGCATTATAAAAAAAATTTAAAAGAGGCTCTCAAATTCAAAAATCTTATCGAACGCCTAGCCGATGGTCTCTGTGCCCACTGGGATGAAGATCATTTTTCCATCTCCACTACGGATCTATGGGAAGTGACAGAGCGACGAACATCGACCCGATTGAAAAATAACTTTACCTATTCGCTGGCTGCCTGCGCCCGCGGCTTGATTTGCGCTAATGACATGGTTTCTAATCATCTATGGAAAGAAACGGCTATGCAGATGATTAAAAAAATAAACGATGCTTACGACAAAAACAAAAAATATTTTCTGCGAAATCAGGGCCGGATCGCCGATTTTAATGTGGACGCATCGTTGCTAGGGCTGGTTTACCCTTTTGAAATTTGCGAACCACTAGATGAACGAATCGCGAATACAGTCAAGATGATGGAAAAAACAATCGTCGAGAACGGCGGCGTTCACCGGTTTCAGTTCGATTATTTTGACAGCGAGGGCTCAGCTCAAGAAGGCGGGGGCGCCTGGCCAGTCTTGAACTGCTGGATGGCAATTTACTGGTCCTTGGCCGGAAACAAGACAAAAGCTCTGAAATACTTCGATTGGGTGGTCGAGCGCGCTCCGAAATTTAATTTTTTCCTGCCCGAACAATACTTTGCCGACGATATACGCATCGGTATTTATCCACTTGCCTGGAGTCATGCCATGTTCATCATGGCTTGCCACTACCTCGGCTATTTAACCTAATCGTATGCCACGAATACTACGGATAGCCAGTATTTCATCCGAAGTCGCTCCCTATTCAAAAACTGGCGGCTTGGCTGACGTAGCTAAAGCTTTACCCAAAACTCTCTCCTCACGAGGACACGAAATAATCATTCTGACGCCGTTTTACAGTTTTATAAAAAAACAGGAGTTCAAATTCGAAAATGTAGTCACCACTTCTCAACTGGCCGTAACAGTGGGCAAAAGAGAGTTCCCTCTCTATTTTAAGCAGCTTGTCATCTCGACCAATTTAAAAGTTTACTTCGTCGGCAATGAGGAGTGTTTCGGTCGTCACTCCAAAATCTACGGCTACCCCGATGACAACCTGAGATTTATGGTATTTGATCTAGCCTGTCTCTCCTTCCTAGAATATCTCCAATTCAAACCAAACATAATCCACTGCCATGACTGGCAAACCGGCTTAATACCCAATTTTCTTGCTTATCACCGCAACGCCTATCCCTCCTTGAATAAATCCGCCACGGTCTTTACTATCCACAATCTAGCTCATCAATTGGGGACGGATTGGTGGATGATACCTAAAGATAAACGCGACAATGGCAAGGAACTGCCGCCGGTCGAAGACAATAAAATAAATAATATAAATTTTACCAAAAGAGCAATTCTTCATTCGGATATTATAAATACAGTCAGTGAGCGCTATGCCCAAGAGATTACTACCCCAGAATACGGCCAAGAACTGGATAAATACCTTAAACACCGTCAGGACGACGTTTTTGGAATCATCAACGGCATTGATTATACCGTGAATAATCCGTCGTTTGATGTCAATATAAAATACCGCTATGACTGGAACTCATTAAGACGGAAGAAAAAAAATAAATTGGAGCTGCAGAAAGAACTCGGACTGGAACAGAGCGAGGATATTCCGCTCATCGGTGTGGTCAACCGTTTAAGCGAACAAAAAGGCTTTAACCTTATCATGGAACTGATAGATGTTCTGATGCGGCTCCGTCTACAGATTGTCGTAGTCGGCAGCGGCAACAAAGATTATGTCAAATTCTTCAAAAAAACCGCCAAGAAACATCCCAAGAAAATCAGCATCTATACTCCTTTTAATGAACGAATGGAATCCTTGGTCTATGCCGGTTCAGACATGTTCTTAATGCCTTCGCGCTTCGAGCCCTGCGGCATTTCCCAATTAAAAAGCCTGCGTTACGGTTCTATCCCCATTGTTCACGAGACCGGCGGTCTTTCCGACACCATCACTGACTTCAATCCCAAAACTAGAAAAGGCAACGGCTTTGTCTTTAAAAAATTTACCCGAGAAGATTTTCTGATAGCGCTGTCACGCGCTCTGGAAACATATAAATACCCTCAGGTCTGGGAATTTCTAACCTGGAACAGCATGCGACAATCATATTCCTGGGAACTCCCGGCTAAAAAATATTTAAAACTATACGGCCTAGCCCTAAAGAAAAAACACTAAAAAAATGATCTGGGCAAACTTCTTCCATATTTACCAGCCACCGCGCTGGCCAAAAACAATCATCGCCAAAGTAGCTCGACAAAGTTACCGGCCGTTTCTAAAAATTCTTGACCGTCACCCGGGTTTAAAAATTACCCTTAATATCTCCGGCTCACTCACTGAACAGCTGGCCAAAAATGGCTTTCTTGAAATCATAAAAAACATAAAAGCACTGGCCCATAAAAGGCAGATTGAACTTGTGGGCACTGCCTTATATCATCCGATATTACCACTCCTTCCAGCAAGTGAGATCATTAGACAGATTGAACGGAACACCCAGCTTAATAAAAAATTTTTCGGCCATCACTACCAACCGCGTGGATTTTTTCCGCCAGAGATGTGCTACAGCAAGAAAGTGGGGGAAATCTTAGAAAAAATGAAATTTCAGTGGCTAATCCTTGACGAAATTTCCGCCAATGGTAAATTAGGAGAAATAAAATACGACCGCGCTTACCTAACCTCCAAAACGGGGCTGCAAATAGTCTTCCGCAACAGAATCATCAGCGATTATCTTTCTTTTCATAGTGATCTCCGACGACCAAATAACTTTTGGTCGGCAGTCCGGCGCGATGGTCGCAGCAATAAAATATTAATTACCGCCATGGACGGTGAAAATCTCGGCCATCATCGTCCCGGACTTGACCGGCTGTGGGAAAAATTGGTAACGCACACGACGGTTCAGACCATGACCATCAGCGGATTACTGGCCCATTATCAAAAAGAAAAAATAATTCAACCAAGAGACGCCAGTTGGTCGTCGCGAGAGATTGAATTGCGCAAAAATAATCCATACGGCCTCTGGCACGATCCGACCAATCCTATTCACCACTGGCAATGGCAGCTGATTAACAAAGTAATTAAGCACCTCAATGCCAGCAAAAAGGGGAAACAGCACCATCGGGCCCGACGACTGCTTGACCAACAACTGGCTTCGGATCAATTCTGGTGGGCTTCGGCCAAACCTTGGTGGAGTCTTGACATAATCGAAAAGAAAACCAACGAATTGGTGCACACTGCTTGCCTGGTTAATGGCGACCGCTCAATAAAGAAAATCGGAGAAAAAATCATTAAACTGGCCAGGGCCTGGCAGCGTGAACAAAAATTCCAGACCATCGCTCGAAATTATCTGGCCGCGGAAGAACGTGATAATGTCCGCTTCATTGGAGGAAAAAAAATTAGTATTTGATAAACCGCCACTAATTTATCATCACTAATCTCACTAATACTTTATATCAACTAATGTAACTAGAATAATAAAATTAGTGAAATTCGTGAATTAAAATTCGTGGCCATAACACAAATAAAACTATGATTTGGGCAAATTTCCTACACATTTATCAACCACCGACACAAAAAGAATTCTGGGTAAAAAAAATAGCCAACGAATGCTACCGCAAACTCACCAAGGGACTAAAAGAAAATCCGCAGGCAAAAATAACCATGAACATCAACGCCGTATTGACCGAGTTGTTTGAAAAATGCGGCTGTCAGGATATCATTGCTGATATTAAATTTCTGGCCGAACGCGGACAGGTAGAGTTAACGGCCAGCGCCAAATACCACCCCTTTTTGCCGATGATGCCAAAAAATGAAATTATCAGACAAATAAAATTAAACACGGAAACCAACCAAAGGTTCTTTGGTAAAAAAGCCTATAATCCGCAAGGGTTTTTCCCGCCAGAAATGGCTTATAATCGCAAAGTTGGCGAAACCATAGCCCAACAGGGATATAAATGGTTGATTCTAGACGAACTAGCCTATTCAGGAAAAATGAAAGACATTGACTGGTCGCAAATATACACACTTAAGGGTATTGATAATTTTTTCATTTTCTTCAGGGAAAGGGAGGCCAGCTTCCGTATTCTCTCTGCAGAAATTGGCATGAGCGTATTTTCCGGAAGCATGCTAATTAAATTGTTGGGTGATCGCATTAATAAAAATGAATATCTGATTACTGCTATGGATGGCGAAACATTCGGCCACCATCGGCCAGGGCTTGAGGATCTTTTATTTGATATGTATAAGACAAAAGAATTAAAAGCTGTAACTATCTCGGAACTACCCGGGCTCTTCACTAAGAGGGTAGCCGTAGACCCTCGTCCTTCTTCCTGGGCGCTAATGAAAAAAGACATTGAGCGCAACACGCCATTCTCGCGCTGGAACGACAAAAATAATATTATTCAAAAAATGCAGTGGCGACTAACCAACCTAGCGCTTAAAACCATAAAATCAACAAAATCGAATACAAAAACATATACTAAAATCCGGCACGATCTTGACCGAGCCGTTCATTCTGACCAATACTGGTGGGCTTCGGCCATGCCCTGGTGGAGCATTGAAATGATTGAAGCTGGCGCAAAAGATTTATGCAATGTGGTACTTGAGTCCCCCGTGCCAAAAAAAGACAAGGAGCTGGCGAAAAAATTGTATCAAAAAATCCTTTATACGGCTTTTGATTGGCAACGTTCAGGTAAAGTGGATGCCATGGCCAAATCTGCCGACGAAGATGTGACCCAGCGTATCACTACCGAAATGCCCTATATCCCCGAGGAAGAATTCAATAAAATTGTAGGGAACCTAGAAAAACAGATGTTCGAGGCAGCCCAAGCCCAAGAATACGAACGCGCTGCCCAGATCCGCAATCGCGTCAACGAGCTGAAAGAAAAAAAAGATCAAATAACCAGAAAATGAAAATGGCCAAAAGAAATATCAAAATTGTTCTCAACGAATCATTCATGAAGCGTTTTTTGACTCAAAACATAAAAACTTTTTTCCCGGCTGCCAAAAAAATCTCTTTTTTCTACGGAAAATACATGCGCTTTCTTTCGGAAGAAAGTTTCCTGGTGCGTTATGAAATTGATCTACTCCTAAAAAATGGCTTAATTATCACAAAAATCCTGCGTGGCAATCGGGTCAAACCAGAGACTTATCCAATTATGAAATTTTTCTTCCAACTATTTCAAAAACGAGGTCGCTACGTTGTCCCTCGGCCGCTCGCCTATTTCAAAGACCTGAAGTTTCTCCTCTATGAAGAGTATCGTGGCTGGGTTCTGCGGGAATTCGACCACCAACTGGATGTTCTAATGAAAACCGTACCAAAAATAGCCAGGCAACTGGCGGAAATCCACAACTACTCGCCGAATCTGGGCCCTACCAGAACTATCCGAGATGAAATAAAATATTTTGACTTATTAAAAACAAAAATTAATCAGTTCCTGCCTCAATCAAAGATTAAATTCAATAAGCTTGCCGAGCGTTATCTAATTAAATTGAAGCAAATCGATTCGCTGTCAAAACATGTTTTGAATCATGGCGATTTCCAAGGCAGCAATATCATCTATGATCTCCGCACACAAAATATCGGGTTTATTGATTTCGCTTCAGCAGTGCGCACCTCGCCAGCCAACGATGTGGCCACTTTTTTAACTCATGCTCGAGCTATGCTTTGTTATCTTTTCCCCAGAAACAAAGTTGACCGGCTGGAAAAACTTTTTCTCAAAAACTATTACGCTAAAGTTTCCAAAAAAATAGCGAAAATCGTCCGTCACGACCTGTCCACCTACCAAGGGCGCATCGGTTTGGACATAATCACCACCACGGCCGTCTTTACCGAGTACAATAAAAGCCCATATTATCAAACCATTATCAACGAAATGTTTCGCCGGGCTTATCATAATCTGAAATAGTCATTGATCACCATGCCAAAAAAATTACACCTCGAACCGCCAGCACCTCTGTCCAATTATCTAAAAAAATCTTGCCGAGTTTTATCCGGACGCCTCAATCATTTATCCAGTTAATTGCCAATCAATCGTCGGGCCGCATAACAATTATGCTTTAATTGATTTTAGCCAAAATCATCGGGGGGCTTCGCGCTGTATGATATTGGCGCGTTTCTGGCCCACCTCGGTTTGGTTCTAGTACTATATTACACAACCATACAGATAAAAAAGCTTAAAAAAAATTTATCAACCTATTTCCGCGCCAATCACGGGATAAAAAATACCAAAAAGTTACAACGAACAATCAGTCTGTTCCGGGTGAAAGCGGTTCTGGATTTTCTGAAATTCACCCTCAAGATAAACCGCCACTCAAATTCCACATTAAAACGAACTAGACAACGGTTCCAAGTGGTTATTAATAATACGTTGCAGCTCGCCGAATCAAAAAATCCAATAGTCTATAATATAAATAGTGAAAGCGTTAATATGAAAAAAATAAAAGTTCTTTTTACTGCCGCGGAGCTGAATCCGATGGCCAAAGTCGGGGGGCTGGCTGACGTCGTGGGCGCCTTGCCAAAGGCTCTGAAGAAACTCGGAATTGACGTGCGAATCGTTATCCCTAAATACGGATCAATTGATGCTGAAAAATATAGTCTGAAAAAAATAGCTGACGGCATTGAAATTCCGTTCAAACACTCCACAGAAAAAATAGGGCTATTTGAAACCCTTCTCCCAAACAGTCAGGTTCCGGTTTATTGTATCGACAATTATAACTACCTGGGGCAGGGCGGGGTATATTTTGAGGCGAACGGCTCTTCAACCACCTTAAGTCGCGAAGCCAAACGGTTTACCTTTTTCTCGCGGGCCTGCCTAGAGATATTCGCACCTCTCAACTGGTACCCGGATATCATTCACTGCCACGACTGGCACGTCGGACTGGTGCCGCTGTTATTAAAAATCCAAACCAAAAAAAACCCGCGTCTTCAAAATATAAAAACAGTTATATCGATTCATAATCTCGAATATCAGGGCAGATATAACGCCCAGCAAATCATGGATTTAGTGGGCATTCATTCGGATGATTATCCCACCTTATCGGTTTTGCATGACGGCGACCTGATCAGTCTGCAGCAGGCTATCATAATCAGTGATTATATCAGCACGGTCAGTCCGTCTTACGCTGCAGAGATACTTACTCCGGAGTACGGCGCGGGACTGAATATTGATCTGGCCAAACGCAAAAACCGGCTTATTGGTATTTTAAACGGCATTGATGTTGATCGCTTCAATCCTGCCACTGATCGGGACATTAGCGCCACTTTTACAGCTCACGATACCACCGGAAAGAAAATCTGCAAAACCACCCTGCAAAAAACCTGCGGGTTTCCCACAAACAAAAAAATCCCCCTCCTGGGCCTTGTCTCCCGTTTAGCCGAGCAAAAAGGACTTGAGCTGGTGGCTGAGATTGCCGATGATCTAACCAAAATGGGCGTCCAATTGGTCCTGCTCGGTACCGGACTACCATCGCTTGAGGCGCTGATGAAAAAAATGGCAGACAACCACCCCAAAACTATCCATTGTAAAATTGCTTTCGATGCCAAATTCGCTCAACAAATATATGCCGGCGCTGATATGTTTTTAATGCCTTCAAAATTCGAGCCGTGCGGTCTGGGACAAATGATAGCAATGCGCTATGGCACGGTCCCAGTGGTGCGGGCTACCGGCGGACTCAAAGATACTGTAATTGACTATAACCCGGCCACTAACCAGGGCACCGGTTTTGTCTTCACCGGCTATACTTCCCGAGAGTTGCTGGTGGCCATTGAGCGCGCTCTAAGTCTTTATCAAGAGCCAAAAAAATGGCATACTATAGTCAGTCGAATTATGTGTGAAGATTTTTCCTGGCGCAGTTCCGCAGAAAAATATCAAAAGCTATATAATAATATAATAAACTTTTAGAAGAATAATGATAAAAATCCCAAAAATAAAAAGCGAGATCAGAATCGACGAAATCCACGACCGTTTCGTTATCGTCGCCCCCAAGCGTCTACAGCGACCACACGACGTAGCGACACATCATGAAATTCCGATAAAATCCAAAGATTGTCCTTTTTGCCAGGAAACGAAAATGATGTCGCAGCCAGCCCTATACCAGGTCGGTCCGGAACAATGGTGGGAAATCAAAGTAATTAAAAACATCTTTCCAGTAGTCAGCCTGACCACGCCCAAAACCTACGGCACGCAGGAGGTGGTTATTGAAACGCCACATCACAATAAAGAATTCGCGGAATTCAGCGAAGGACATATTGTCAGGTTGCTCAAGGCTTATGCCGCCCGCACCAAAGACATCGCTCAAGACAAAAAAATCAAGTACATCCTCGTTTTCAAAAATCACGGTGGTACGGCTGGCGCCTCTCTAGTTCATGCTCACTCGCAAATTTTTGCGGCTGGTTTTTTGCCACCGCACATAATCGATAAGCTAGCTGCCGCCCGAAAATACCGCATCAAAAACGGTATTTGCTACTACTGTCATCTGGTGCAAAAAGAAATGCACGGCCCCCGAAAAATCGGCGGCGACAAATTTATGACCGCCTTTACTCCCTGGGCCTCCTCCTACAACTATGAGGCTTGGATAATCCCCCGGCGGCATATTGACAACATCACTCAGCTGGACGACAATGAGCTCAAATCACTGGCCAAATTCATGAAATTGATCATTAAAAGGCTCAACACCCTGCAGCTGCCATATAATTTCTACCTTCACCAAGCCGTAACGGAAAAGGACGAACACCTATACCTGCGCATCTGCCCGCGGCGCGACATCTGGGCCGGCATCGAAATGGGCTCACGCCTGATAATTAATACCGTGGCTCCGGAAGCGGCGGCGAAATTCTATCGGGGAAAGTAAAATTAATCTAATTCAAACGGGCGCACCATGCTTGCGCCTGTTTTCTTACTTGATTTTATCCCTATTTTATGGGAACATAAATTCACTAAACTTGGCTAACATTATGCGCCTAGAACTCACCCTCGGAATAATCGTTACTGTTATTATCATTTTTCTCGTTGGTTATTATTTGAGCACTTATAACCATAACCAAGAATTGCTCAACAACTCCGCCACATCATTGTCGACCAACTCAACAAACCTGAACACCAACGCCAATTTAATCATCCTAAATCCCCAGATCGTTGCTCTACACAATCGCGCTTCAGATTGCTGGCTCGTCATCAATAATAAAGTTTACGACGTCACAAAGTTTCTGAGCCAACATCCTGGCGGCAGCGAAATTATCGTACCCTACTGCGGTGGGGAAGCCAGTACTGCTTTTAACACTCAGGGTGGACGCGGCTCACATTCTGGAATGGCCGTCCAGAATTTAAACAGCTTATTTATTGGTAATCTGAACGGTGCAATCTCGGCCGACTCGCTTCAGCAGACCAGACCAACGGGCGCCCCAACCAACCTTAATCCCTCCCAAGGAGAATTCGAAGATGATTAAAATTTATCTATTCATGAAAAAAATTCACCGAATCCTCGTCTTGATTATAATTACCCTGGGCCTATTTATGATAGCTACTGGCACCCTATTAAAATTTTCAGCTTTTAGCACGAAATATTTTTCTTTTTTTGACCTGGGGCTGATCAGATACCTCCACAATCAAATTAGTATTTACTTCTCCATTATCCTCCTGCTTATGATTTTTTCCGGTAGCTGGATGTACGTATATTCCTGGCTCAAGGGGCGTAACAAAAATCAACCCCCGCAGGACAAAACCTCCTAGCGCATGCCTTTCGTAAATATTTCAGAAATATTACAAAATTCAGGAAAATTGCTGAGTATTAAATAAATATCTTAAAGAATTCGCCCATGTTGCGCTCTTTTATTACCATCCAACTCTATTCGGCTGGGGCGACTTCCTTCTCCAATAATGGTTTGGACACAGGCTCGATTCCACCACCGGCCTGATTATCATAAAATTCCTTAACCAGCGGTATAACGATGTTTTTCTGCCAATACTGTTCGCCCTCGGGCACTTTAACTATTGGAAAAACATAGGCTGGGACCAGATATTCTTGATAACCATCAGTATCCAACCTGGGAAGAGAAACAAACTGCACACTCGGATCGCCAAGACTTAATTCTACAGTCTTTTCCGCATTGGGATATGAATAATTGGCATATACTCCCCCTTGTTCAACCATACTCTTAATCTGGGCGACCTCCTGAATAGTTTTATACGACGAACTTTCATAATGTTGTACTGCTAGCCCCGTAACATTACTAACTTTGTTCTGCCGCAAATTTACATCCACATATAAACCGCTGGGGCTGCCGTCAATTGTATATACCAATCTGTCACCGATACGCAACGGGTAAAAAACCTGAATTATCTCAGGTATATAACCAGCCAAGCCAAATTTCAGCGTCTCCGCTGTTCCTCGCCACTGGTTTTGAACCTGTGCCTGCCCATAATTATCTAGGCCTACCCCATGCTCTATTAAAAAGTCGTTGGCCAGTTTAATTAAAGCATCGTCGTCAGGGATATCTGCCTCGGTTAACTGTTCTGTGGCGCAATTAGCCGGATCAACGCAAGACCCTACGCTTCCATCGTTTGAATACCACTGATTCCACAATTCGCTTATAGCGATGGTGCCCATGTCAAAATTCACATCCAGCTGATAGCCGTGATCCGAATCTTGGACCAGGCTCACTGATTGAATCTTCAAGCCGGAAAATGTACCAATATCCGCCAAGCCCTGACCCAAAAATCCGGCCAGGTTTGTTGTTTCCAATTTGACCGCCTGGCCGGTCAAGCGCTTTAGAACGTCCAGTCTTTCCGCGGGTGGAGTTATGTTACCAGAATAAACAAATTTATAATTAACACCACCGATCATATCTACATCGGACTGGGATTCTACATCCCCAGCACTCGGAGCCGAGGTTAAGGTTTTAGCTCCGCCCACGCCTAGGCCGCCACTACTGACTCCGCCTCGCCCGCTGCTCTGAATTAGTTCCTGGCTGGGCAAAACACCAAAAGCATTAGCCGAAAGCTTTTCAATGGTCAACCCGGCGGGCGAAACTTGGGTGGCCGGCTTCGAGTCAAGCTGATTCAAATAAACAGCCAAACCGGCCACAATTAGGGCGACACCGCCCAGAGAGAAAACCAAACCTCGGACCGACCACAGCCGACTCAAAGAAAATCCTCTGGCATCTTCTTGCGGCCAAGGCCGGGAAGATGATGCCAGTCGAAGAATTTCCGCGCGCAACTCTTTTTTGAACGCTTCGTTAATCTCGGCCGGTGGTCGGTCGGCCACCAATTTCAAAATTATTTTTTTCAATTCCCGCTCCCGGACGGCCAAATCAGGCTGGAGGACATAAAGTTCCTGAAGGATTTTTTTTATTTCTTGCTCGTTCATATTTTTTAGAATAAATTATTAATTAATAATATGATGCCGGCCATGACATAGGCCAGCTCCTCGCGAAGTCTGGCCATGGCTCGCACAAAAGACATCTTACAACTGGCCACTGATTTTCCGGTTATGCTGGCGATTTCCTGATACGACAGCTCGTCCCACAGCCTCATTATCACCACCTCACGATGTTCCGGCTTAATATTCCCCAGATATTCCCTAACTCTCTGAACATTTTGTCTGACGTCCAGGTCAACGGCTAAATCGCCGTCGTCAGACAAACCCCATATATCACTTATATCCTCAATATTTTTCTTGGTGCGATAATAATCAATTACCAAATTACGGGCGATACGGTAAAGCCAGGATGAAAATTTCCCACGAGAAGAGTTAAAAGAGCCGATTGCCTCCAGGGCTTTGAAAAAAGTCTGGCTGGTGAGATCCTCGGCGGTTTCCCGATGGGAAGTCTTGTAGTAGATGAATTTGTATATTTTATCGGCATAACGATCATACAAGACCGCAAATTCACTCATCTCGCCTTGTTGGCATTTTCTAATTATTTTTGTTTCATCCATGGATTTAGCCTCATTACACAATTTATAACGATATCGACAAAAAAAGGTAACACTTTCTGCTCCGGTATTATACCATTTATTCGGGTTTTTTATTTACTTGAAATGTGCTAAGATAAAAAAGTAATAAATTAATTCATTAATATATAAAAACTATGTCTAATAAAAAAGCCCTCTTAGCACTGACTTTAGTGTTAGCCGCCAGCTTGGTTCTGAGCGGCTGCACCAAAAAAGCTGCGGAATCAGCGGCCGAAAAAGCCATTGAAAAAGCTACTAATAGCCAAGCTGACGTCGACATCGGCACTAACAGCATCAAGGTAAACACCAACACTGGCTCAATGCAGATCGGGGGTAACGTCGTCATGCCGGAAAATTTTCCCGACGATATCTATGTCATTGATGGTACTCTTACCTATGCTTTAACTGCCTCGTCAGGAAAATCATATACGATTACCATAGAAACCAATAAATCAGTGAATGAAGTAAAAAACATATATGAAAATAAACTAGCCGAAGATGGCTGGACCATTAATGTCAATTCCATGGTTCAAGGCTCTCTCGGCCTCGGGGCACAGAAAAGCAACCGCTCGGTTACCATTACCGCCTCGGAAATAGATAGCAAGACATCGGTGTCCATTATTACTTCTGAAAACGAGTGAACGAATGACGCCTTGCTCTGGTCGCCAAAACCATTCCCTCAACCGAAAATAAAAATATAGGGATTAAAATGTTAATACCCGAGGAAAAAATATCTCGGAGTCAAATATTCCGCTGCAGACCTGACGTTACTCAAACAAAAAATACCACCAACCATTACTGCCGAACGCGTGGATTTTAGCGGCGATCCCAACAAAATATTTTTTGACTCAACGCCCGTCGATACCCAAAATTCCTCGGCTAAAATTACCGCTTTTCTCAATAAGTAGGTTCACGGTGTCTGACTCGCCCTTCCAAAACACGCAGGTAAAAATGACTGAAGGCGGCGTTGAAGTTGCTGGCCAACTAAACATGTACGTCAAATCCCCGGCCTATGCTAAAATCATGATTAAGCGCGCCGGCACCAAAAGCGTCTCAATAAATGTGATATCGACTAAATTAGGAGTCTTCAATGTCCCGAAAAAATACTTACAACAAATCAACGACCGGGTCAACAAGAAAGCAAATGAACGCATAGCTGAAATGCCCGGGCTTTACAATGCTCAGCTAGATTACCGTGACGGCCATGACGTATTCAAAGGCGCCGTACCTGCCGAAGTAAAAAGCACAGCCAGCGGCTGGATAGATCTTTTACTAAAATAGCCGCCCCAAAACATAAAAAATGAAGCCAGATCCTTTTTATAAAGGTCCGGTCTTTTTAGCAAATGACTCCTGGTCGCGGCAACTGTATTTAGAGCTTGGTCCGTTTTTAACTCCCTGACGAATTTCCTTTTGCCCACCTTAAGCAGCGCCCCACTCTGGTCTCGTCCTTAAAGTTAATTCCGGTCGTTCTTTTATAAACAAAATATAACAAAAAAACTACAAAAATAATAATTGCAAAACCGACACCGACCGAAATACCCGCCCACTTCAATTACGCTCCCCGGTCAACCATGTTTGACCATTTTTTAAAAAACTTCTCGCTACCGCAGTATTATTTAATCAATCTGACGAATTTCCTTTTGCCCACCTTAAGCAGCGCCCCACTCTTTACCTCAACCTCCTGTCGCCAATTTTTAACAACCTCATTGTTGAAAACTACGCCACCCTGCTCCACCAGGCGACGCGCTTCGCTTTTTGACGGGGCGCATTTGGTTTCGGTAATAATATCGAGGATAGAAAATCTGCCTTCTTTTTTCAGCTTATACTGAGGTATTTGACTGGGCGACCCCTTCTCACTAAAAACTTTGGCGAATTCCTTGTCGGCCCGCTCGGCCGCCTGTGACCCGTGATACATAGCCACAATCTCTTTGGCCAGTCTGCTTTTATAATTTTTGGGGTTGACGCCGCCACTTATGGCCCGTTCATACTGGGCAATCTCCTCAAGCGGCACATCCGTCAATAATTCGAAATATTTCATGATCAATCCGTCGTGGATAGACATTACCTTGCCATACATATCATCAGGCGAATCGTTTATATTAATAGTATTACCAAGGCTTTTGCTCATTTTTTCTTTGCCATCGGTGCCTTCCAAAATTTTCACAGTCATAATGTCCTGAGGCTTTTGATTATAGCTGGGTTGCACCGTACGGGCCGTAAGCATATTAAAAGTTTGGTCGGTGCCCCCCAACTCGACATCAGACCGCAAGGCAACCGAATCATAGCCCTGCAGCACCGGATAAATCAGTTCGTGAATCCAGACCGGTTTTTTCTGATTTAGTCGTTTTTGAAACATATCACGTTCCAACATTTGGTTGGCCGAAAAAAGGCTTAATAACTGAACAAGTTCGGCCAGGTCCATCTCGCCGTACCACTCCAGGTTGTAGCGCATTTCCACCTTGGACAAATCCAATATCTTGCTAACCTGCTCTTTATAGGTGGCTATGTTTTTTTCAATTTCTTTTTCCCCGAGCGGCTTGCGAGCTGCCCGCTTGTCGGTTGGGTCGCCCACTCGGGCGGTAAAATCACCTATTAAAAATATAACCTGATGGCCCAAGTCCTGAAATTGCTTCAGCTTGCGCAAAACGACCGTGTGACCAAGATGCAAAAGAGGGCTAGTCGGATCGATACCCAACTTCACCCGCAACTTTTGCCCGGACTTAAGCTTTGCCCCCAACTCTTCTTTAACGATAACCTCCTGGACGCCACGGTTTAATAATTCCTTAATTTTTGTAGATTTGTCCATATAATCTAGTTCTTATCATTCTAATTATAGCCCTTTTTTGATATAATAAAAAGGTTAATTGAATTTTTATTTTACTTATGGCAAAATATACGCTTGGCTTAGACATCGGCGGCACAAAAATCCAAGCCGGACTGGTCTCGAAAGAAAACAGAATCACCAGAAAAAAACAGGTAATTTACCTAAGAAAAAACAAATTGAGTGTTTTGCACGGGATTTATGAGACAATTGATTCAATTTTTTCCTCTGGGGTTGGAGCAATTGGGATAGGCATTACCGGCGAAGTTGACACTTCAAGCGGTGTAGTCAAATATAGCCCCAATCTGCCAGGTGACTGGAAAAACGTCAAATTAAAAAAAATTTTAAGAAAAAAATATGGGGTCCCGGTATCAATAGATAATGACGCCCACTGCATTGCTTTGGCCGAGGCGTATTTCGGCGCTGGCCGAAACTATCCTGTTGTTGCGAGCTTGACCATCGGCACCGGCGTTGGCTTTTCCTTGATAATCAACGGCCGCATCTACCGTGGCGCCAACAACATTATTGAATTCGGACACACCATTACCGGCAACCTGGCCCAAAAGTGCAGCTGTGGTTTGCGTGGGCACTTCGAGGCACTGGTTTCTGGTCCGGCCATGACCAGAGAATACAAAAAACTAACCGGCCTGACCAAGACGCCACAAAATATCGAAATTGCGGCCAGGCATGGCGACCGTCGAGCCCAAAAAATCTTCAAGGAAATGTCGACTAATTTAGCTCGCGGTCTCGCCAACGTAATCCACAGCTACAACCCCTCAATTATCGTACTGGGCGGCGGGCTTGGCCGAGTTGATATCTTAACTGATCCGGCTATTAAACAGGTCCGTAATTACATTAAATACCCTGGCCTGAAAAATACTAAAATCGTGAAAACGTCACTTAAATACGATGCTGGTATACTCGGTACGGCCATGATAACTCGAAAAAATTATTGATATGCCCATACCATATTTAAAAAACGCCGATTTTCGTATTAAGGAAATCAGCAAAAGGATTGTCGGTCATCACCAAGGGAACAGACCCAAAAAATTCTGGAAAAAAATTATAAGCCGCTGGTTTCCAATTACTATTATTTCCGTCATTCTCGTAATCATTTTCGGACTGGCGGCCTTTGCCTGGTTTTCGCGCGACTTGCCCGATCCAAATAAAATCATCGATCGCAACGTGGCCGAAAGTACTAAAATTTACGCCAATGACGGCACGACCCTTTTGTACGAGATACACGGGGATCAAAAAAGAACAGTAGTCAATCTGGAAAATATCAGCGATTACGTAAAGCAGGCCACAATCGCCATTGAAGACAAAGACTTCTACAAACACCCCGGATTCAGCATCCGCCGCATTATCTCCGCTATTATTACCGACATTATGAGTGGACGTAAGGCCCAAGGCGCGTCAACAATAACTCAACAACTCATTAAAAATGCGGTGCTGACTACGGAAAAAAGCTGGTCGAGAAAAATAAAAGAGGTAGTGTTAGCCTATCAACTGGAACGCAAATTTACCAAAGATCAGATTCTGAAAATGTACTTCAATGAAATCCCCTATGGCTCGACCTCGTACGGAGTGGAATCGGCCGCCCAGACCTTCTTCAATAAATCCGCCAAGGACTTAGACCTGGCCGAGGCCGCTTTGCTGGCTGCCATTCCTCAAGCGCCTACTTACTACTCCCCCAAGGGCAACCATACCGATGACCTAATAGCCCGGCAGCGCCTAGTTCTCCAGTTGATGACAGACCAGGGCTATATCACTCAGGAGGAAGCCAATCAAGCTAAAGAAGTTGACATCCTAAAAAGAATTCGGACCAAAAGTGACAATATCTTAGCACCACATTTCGTCATGTATGTCAAAGAAATTCTCAGTGAAAAATATGGAGAAAAAATGGTGGAGCAGGGCGGGCTTAGGGTCGTTACCACCCTTGACTACAACAAACAAAAATTCGCCGAAGAGGCTATTGAAAAATATGCTGATCGCAACCAAAGTCAGTATCGTGCTTCCAACGCGGCTCTGGTCTCTTTGGACACAAAAACCGGACAGGTGCTGGCCATGGTCGGCTCGCGCGACTATTTTGATGAATCCATTGATGGCCAGGTCAATGTAGCACTTCGGCCTCGTCAACCAGGCTCTTCATTCAAGCCATTTGTCTATGCCACGGCTTTTGCAAAAGGCTATACCCCAGAAACAATACTTTTTGACCTAGTAACAAAATTCAAGACAGATACCAAAGACTATGAACCGCATAATTATGACAATAAAGAACATGGCCCATTATCCATGCGCAAAGCCTTGGCCGGTTCTCTTAATATACCAGCCGTAAAAACGCTTTACCTAGCAGGAATCGATAACGTCCTTGATAACGCCAAAAAACTTGGCTATACAACATTTGAAGATCGTTCCCGCTTTGGTTTGTCGATCGTTCTGGGCGGTGCCGAGGTTAAACTACTAGAACACGTCTCCGCCTATGCCACGCTGGCTCGAGAAGGTATCAGACACCCGGTGGCCATCATCTTACGAGTGGAAAACAAAGACGGAAAAGTGCTGGAAGAATTTCAAAACCGCGAAGAACGGGTGATCGACCAAAAGGTCGCCCAACAAATTACCAACATTCTGACCGATAACGAGGCCCGTTCGTTTATCTTCGGCTCCCGCAACTACTTAACCCTACCAGATCGGCCAGTGGCGGCCAAAACTGGAACGACCAACGATTATCATGATGCCTGGACCATGGGCTATACTCCATCAATCGCGACTGGGGTTTGGGTAGGGAACAGCAACAACGACGAAATGAAACGTGGCGCCGACGGTTCGGTGGTTGCCGCGCCCATCTGGCAAGAATACATGAAAAAAGCCACGCGAGGACCCGTTGAAGTCTTTCACGCACCGCCTGCCAACAACGCAACCAAACCAATTCTGCAGGGCAAGATCGGGGTCGACATAACCACCAAAGTGGATAAATATACTGGCTTGGTTATACCCGATTCTTGTCTAAACACCTATCCGCCAGAATTTATAGAGGAAAAAAAATTCAATGAGGTTCATAACATTCTTTATTATGTCGACAAAGATAACCCGGCCGGACCCGCCCCTCAAGACCCCTCAAAAGACCCTCAATTTAATAACTGGGAGGAGCCAGTTAAAAGATGGGCCGAACAAAATAATTTCATTGATAAGAAGCCGGCAAAGGGTGATTGTAGTGTGCGAGCCGAAACCAACAAACCAATTGTGTCTATTACCACACCACTAAGCGACTCAACCATTACCACGACCAAATTCATCATTCAGGCTACGGTTACTGCTCCACGACCAATAAAAAAAGTTGTCTATTATCTGGACGAAAAACAAATCGGCGAATCATTAGCGGCCCCCTTTACACTAGAATATGATTCAACCGGACTGATCAATGGTTTTCATGACTTAAAAGCCGAAGCCTATGACGATATATTCAACAAAAATTCCACCACAATTACTATTAATTATTTAATAGACGAGCCCCCAACAATACTGCCGGAGTAGGTCGCTCTGAAAAAATGAAAAAAAGAATAAAACCAAAAGCGTGCTGATGTTTGACAGCACGCTTTTTATTGGAAAATTAACTAATCAATTACCTTATTATTGTTTTATGGGCATTATTATATAAATATAATTTCCATTTTTTTCCGGCCGTAATAATCCAGGGTTTACATTGCTGGTCATTTCCAAAACACATTGTTCACTGCTAATATTCTGAAGACCATCCAAAAGAAAACGGTAGTTCAGAACAATATTGTTCTCCTCTCCTACAATGTCTGCCGTCTGTCTGACTTCGCTCTCGCCGATCTGAGCATTGGTAGCAAAAACAATTATCTCGCCCGTTTTTTTATCAAACTTCAAAGTAATATCATTGCCTCCCTGTTTACAAAAAAGGCTGGCCTGTTTTATGGTGTTAATAAACTCAGACGTGTTGACGATGACGCGCGTACGATGTTCGCTTGGTATGATCTGCTTATAATCAGGGTATTGCCCTTCAATTAATCTGGAAGTTAGCCTGGTCTCTCCCAGAGAAAACAAAACTTGGTTTTCGTTGCAAGAAATGACCGCCACTTCATTGGCCTCGTTCAAAACCCGAATAAGCTCTTGAATTGTTCTGAGAGGGACAATTATCTGTTGGTTTTTTACAGCTGGTTTTTCCAGTTTTACTACTTTTTCAGCCAAACGATAGCTATCTGTGGCCGCCAAAGTAAGTTGTTCGTTATTAAAATCCATATATACTCCGCTAATCTCCGGCCTGGTCTCATCTAAGGCCACGGTAAAAACTACAGACGATAGGGCATCTTTCAGCGTCTTGGCTTTAATTTCAAATTTTTCGGCGGCCTCAACATCGGGGATAATGGGGAATTCAGAAGCAGGGGCACCTTTCATAATTGTTTTGGATTTACTGCACGAAATTTTAAAATCTTGTCCAGAAACCTCCATGGTTATGTTTTGTTTGGGGAGCAGATTTATAAAATCGCTAAAGGTTTTAGCCTGAACAGTGTAGCTTCCTTCGGCTTCAATTTTGCCACGTACTTGAGAAACTATACCGATTTCTAAATTGGTTGTAGCCAATTTTAGCATCCCCTTTTCCGCGGTTAATAAAACATTATTCAGAATTGGCAGAGAAATGTTTTTGCTGGCAATGTGACTAACCATCTGAAGGCCACGTGATAAATTTTCTTGCGTACAAATAATTTTCATATTTTTTTAATTTATATATAATATTAAGTTAAAGAATAAATATATAAGGAGGGTGGAAAAGTGGATAGATTTAAGAAAGTAGCTTTTTAGTTTGTTTTTAAAAATATTTTCTGGTGGACGTTTAATTTTTTGATGTGAATATGTTCTTGGTTGATTGTGTCTGGTTTGGGCGTAACTTTCTAATCGGTGAACTAGGGTTATTTGATATGGTTTTTTTGTTCAGATCAACCAACAAGTTGTCAACAAAATAATTGTATTCGCTACACCAGTGCTCCACAGATTGATACGGCTTGCCCACAGGATATTAACAGCCCATAAGCCTTATTTATTGTAAAGCCTCTGGCGGATTAAGTTGATGTCCTGTCTGATTTTTTCGTCTTCATCGGCAAGGCGTTTAATTTTTTCGTAGGCGTGCATGGCCGTGGTGTGGTCTCGATTGCCAAGCTCATGGCCGATAGTAGGGTAAGAGCACTTTCCCTCCTCACGCATTAAATACATGGTTATTTGGCGAGGGATCACTAATTCTTTTTTTCGACTGTTGCCCAGCAGATCGTCAATTTTTATCTCAAAAAACGAAGCCACTTGTCCAATTATTTGTTTGACGGTTATGGCCCCGCCTCTTTTTTGGAAAGGGGAAACGCTGGTGAGTATGCTTTTTACGGAGTTAACATCAGGAGAAGTATTGTTGAGGTGGTGGAAGGCGATAATGCGATTAAGGGCTCCTTCAAGTTCACGGACGTTGCTTTGAATGGTGGTGGCCACCAAATTGATGACTTCCGTGGACAGGGGGTAGTTTTTTTCGGCACATTTTGCATTTAAGATAGCCACTCTGGTTTCGAAGTCGGGTTGGGCGATATCGGCAAGCATTCCCCACTCAAAACGGGAAACAAGGCGGTTTTCTAGGGCGGGGATAGCCTTGGGAGGCCTATCGGAACTTATAACAATTTGTTTGTTGTGTTGGTGTAGGGCGTTGAAGGTGTGAAAAAATTCTTCCTGAGTTCCCTCTTTTCCAGCCAAAAATTGAATGTCGTCAATCAGAAGGACGTCGGCGGTGCGGTAGGCGTCTTTGAACCTTTCTGCGTCGCCCTGGCTGATCGAACGGATGAATTCATTGGTGAATTTTTCGCAGGTAACATAAATTACTTTTTTTGAGGGGAATAGTTTGTGGACTTCTTGCCCGATGGCTTGCATGAGGTGGGTTTTTCCCAAACCAGCGCCGCCGTACAGAAATAGAGGATTGTAAACTTCGCCTGGTTTCTGGGCTACGGCCAAACAGGCGGCGTGAGCCAATTCATTACCTTTGCCGACGATGAATGTTTCAAAAGTATAGCGGTTATTCAGACCGAAACCGTTTTTTTCGTTTTTCACAGTTGAGTTTTTGTTGTCGTGTTCCAAGACGACGCCCTCCTTCCCCCTCTCCTTCGGCGCTGAAATAGGCATCGTTTTGTGTAAGGATTCAACCTTGTAATTAACGACCGCAATTTGATTGTTGGATACGTTCTGAAGCGCCCTAAGAATTTCTTTGTGGTATTTGTTTTCCAGCCACGTTTTTGTAAAGGCATTGGGCACGCCAATAGTGACTTGGTTTTTTTCGTGTTGGGCGATAAAAGTATTTTTGAACCAAGTAGTAAAATTAGCCTTGCTGATAGACAGCTCAAGCTCACCTAGGGCCGCCTGCCATAATTGGGTGTTGTCCATAGGTTCTAAGTGGGACAGGGTTTGTAAATTAAGGTACTTATCATCTTATCACAAAGAGAGTATTTAAAAAATGTTAATCTGTTGATCGTTTGTGCATAAACTGTTAATAGTTTTATAAAATGGTAATATTTTAACGTCACGACTTATCCAAGACAGAGTCATTTAATACGAAAAGAATTGACTAATAAGCGCCAAACAGATATACTGAACTAGCTTTTAATAGTAGGAATTTGAGCGATTTTTAAAATAAACAATATGCCCAAGAGGACGTACCAACCAAAAAAAAGACAGCGCGGCAAGGAACATGGCTTCCGGAAAAGAATGAGAACAAAGAGTGGGCGAAAGGTTTTGTCGCGTCGCCGAAAGAAGGGCCGCTATATTTTGAGTTATTAATCGCGGCCGCCCATCAATGTTGAAAAAAAGTGCTAGAATAATTAAGACAAAAGATTGGCAAATACTGCACAAACAAGGCCGTACGGTATTTGGCCAGGGAATTGCTTTAAAAATACTAAAAAATGAGTCTGGTATTTCCCGATTTGGTGTGGTGGCTGGAACAAAGGTTAGTAAAAGAGCCACGATCCGTAATCGTCTTAAGAGGCAAATTAGAGCTATAATTAGGCAAAATTACAACAAGATAAGAAATGGCTATGATATGATTATTATTATCAGACCGGAATTAGCCACGAAAACATTTGCCGAAATTAAAAATGTTCTGGAAGAATCTTTTAAAAAGGCCGGACTAATTTCATGATAGGCTTCTGGCAACAAATAAACCTTTTTTTTAAATGCTATATTTTGTGGCTTATTAAACTGTACCAGAAGATTCTGTCCTTTGATCACGGACTTTTGTCCTACCTTTATCCACATGGTTTCTGTCGCTTTCGTCCCACTTGTTCTGAATATGTTTACCAGGCCATAGAGCGTCATGGTGTGATCAAAGGCGGTTGGCTGGGCTTTAAAAGAGTTCTAAGGTGTAATCCTTTTAATAAGGGAGGCGAAGATCCGGTGCCCAAGTAAGAATAAGAAATTTATGGGAAACATATTTAACCTAATATTATTTGAGCCAATATTTAATGCTGTTGTTTTTATTTATAAATATATTCCCGACCTCGGTGTGGCCATTGTTATTCTAACTCTGATTATTAGGGGCCTTCTCTATCTTCCCTCCCGGTCGTCCATTCGCTCACAGAAATCTTTGCAACAGACCCAGCCTAAATTGAAAGCCATCCAGGAAAAATACAAAAATAATAAAGAAGAGTTGGGGCGTCAGCTTATGAAATTTTATAAAGAAAACAAAATAAACCCCTTTTCCTCGTGCTTACCTTTGCTTATCCAGCTGCCTATTCTCATCGCCCTTTATCAGGCATTTTTAGCCGTATCACAAACGGATCCGACCACACATATATTGCTGGCAAAACAGCTTCAGCATCTGTATGAACCCCTTAGGGATTTTTTCGCTAATACCCCTATAAATCCTATATCCTTGGGCTTTATCAATTTATCGGCCAATAAAAATTTTATATTGGCCCTGCTGGCTGGAGCGGCACAATTTTGGCAGTCAAAAATGCTTTTGGCCAAGCAACCGCCTAAAGTCGCTGGCGCCAAAGACGAAAGCATAACCGCCGGTATGAATAAACAAATGACTTATATGATGCCTATTATTACGATTATCTTTGGCTTACAGTTTCCGGCCGGCTTGACTTTGTACTGGTTGTTCTCTACCCTTTTCACCGTGGCTCAGCAGTATTATATTTTTAAGAAAGACGATAAAAAAATAGAGGAGAAGCCCGCCGCATGATTTTAAAAAATAATGACCTAATAAATCTGCCGGTTTACACCAGATCCAATCAGCATCTCGGACGAGTTGCTGGTTTTGAAATAGACCAACAAACACAGCAGATTGTTAGATATGAGGTAAAAAGCGGCGGGATAATTAGCGATTTATTGAGTAAAAAACTGTTGGTTTCCCGGGAACAGGTCGTGTCTATCAACTCGGAGAAGATGGTGGTCGAGGACACCGCAGTACCGTATGCGGAACAAAAAAGAGAAACCGCCAAAAACGCTGCTGTAATTGGGTAGGACTAATGAAAAATTACCGGTTCGTTTTTAATGACGGCGTTTTTTTGTTGACGGTTATAAGTCGAGAACAACGACCCAAGACCGAAAAGTTGATTATTGTCCGGTGATAAGAGGACAGAAGATTTTGGATTTTGTTTGCCCACTCGATGATAACCACAGAGTCTGGCCGGCCCAAAAAATCGTATAAACCAATGTTTCTAATCTCGCTCGGCTTTTTCAGACGGTAAAGATCGATATGACAGAAGTATTTTATGCCTGCATGATGGACGCGGTAAACTTTCATTAAAATAAAGGTTGGGCTGGTTATTAGTTCTTTGATGCCAAAGCCCCGGGCCAGGCCTTTGGTTAAGACTGTTTTGCCTCCGCCTAAATCGCCAATTAGGGCGAAAACACAGCCCCTTTTGGTTTTTTTGGCAAGTCTTAGCCCAAAATCTATAGTTTTGTGCGGTGAGCGCGAGAGATATTTCATATTGTGAATTTTAGGGTATCTACGGCCGTTTTGCCAAATCTTGACAGGTAAATCAGCTTAAAGTATACTAATTTATTCAACTTAATAAAAAAGATTATTTATTGCAGTTTTTAGATATGGAGCATTCGCCGACCCAACAAGCAATTGATTTAATAGAAAAGAGCGCCAACATTGTTATAGCCTTAGCGAAAAATCCAACCACCGATGCGATTGCTTCTGGTTTGGGTTTGTTTTTGGCTCTGGAAAAAATTAAGAAGAAAGTTAAGCTGGTTTGTCATGATTTCAATCTGCCGCCCACCCACCAGTTTCTTCCCAAAAGTTCGGAGATACACAATGATCTGACGGCCTTAAGGAAGTTTATCATCAGCCTGGATTTATCGAGGACGAAGGTCCAGGAATTAAGTTACGATATAGCAGACAACAAACTTAATATTTTTATTACGCCCAAGAATGGATTTTTTGAGCCCCGAGACGTTACCACTTCGGCTTCGTCCTATGATTACGATTTAATTATTGTGGTCGATTCGCAAGATTTGGAAGCACTGGGCAAGGTTTATGATGATAATACGGAATTTTTTTATCACACGCCCATAGTAAATATCGACCATAACCCGGCTAATGAGTATTTTGGGCAAATAAATATAATTGATTTGGTGGCCACCTCAACCTCGGAAATAGTTTTTGGGCTGATTAAGGGTTTCAAGGAGCATCTCATGGACGAATATATTGCCACCAGTCTTTTGACCGGCATTATTTCCAAAACCAAGAGTTTTCAAAGCAGTTCTGTTACGCCGCGCTCACTGGCCATCAGCAGTCATCTTATCGAAAACGGTGCCCGTCGAGATGAGATAATCCAAAATCTCTACCGGACCAAGACGATAAACACCTTGAAACTTTGGGGTCGGGCCTTGGCCCGTTTGAAAACCGAGATGGACGGCAAAGTTGTTTGGTCGCTCCTGAACCGACAGGATTTTTTCAAGTCAGGTGCCGGCGAGAATGATTTAACAGGCGTGATCGATGAATTGATAATAAATACGCCAAATGCCGAGGTGGTTATAATTCTTTATGAAGCTTCGGAAAAGGACATCGGGGTGATCGTTAGCAGTGTCCAGGCCGTTGATGGCTTGGAGTTGTTTAAGGAGTTTGCGCCCGACGGGACACGAAATTTTTCTAAATTCAAACTTGAGGGTAAGAATATAATCGAGGCCGAGACCCAAGTTTTGAACGTTGTCCGGCGGTATTATCAGAATTTGAAAAAATAAAAAACAGTCAGCCAACCGATGCCCGGCACCGGAAATTACCGGCCGAATTCATTTTTTATTGTTTTGAAATGGTTGATAAATAAAAATGCCACTTATAAAAATTCCACTTAATAAAGAAAATCTGCTATACTTTTAAGCATGAGTAGCGATATTGTTAGTAAAAACGACAGAAATATAAGCGATTTGGTCAAGCTTTCGCATGGAGTTTCTGGTAAGACGGCGGTGAGCTCGGACGAGGTTGAGGAGAAGCTGAAAGAGAAGATTAAACAGCTTGATGATCAGAAGAAAGAAGAATTAACTAGAGAAATGGCCGATAAATCTGGCTATCCTTATATTTCTCTTAAGGGTTTCCCGGTGGCGCCAGAGGCCATGAGCGTTATTAGCGAGGAAGAGGCTAAGCGTTTAAGAGTCGTCTGTTTTTTTAAGACAGATGCCGAAATACGTCTGGGGGCTGTTGAGCCGGGTCGCAGCGAAGTGGCAGCGCTACTGGATAAATTAGCAGATGAGTATCGGGTGCACGGGCAAATTTACATGATTTCCGATACCAGCTTCGAGGCGGCCATAAAGCTATATGCCAAAATTCCCAAACCGCGAAAAGTGGTGAGTGGCATTGAAATAACCGAAGCTGATTTGAATCGTTTGCGGGGCGAAATAGATACTTTCCGCGATTTGAACGACAAACTGCAACGTGTTTCCATGACTGACATGTTTTCCTTAATCATGGTCGGTGCTATCAAGGCCAATGCTTCTGATGTGCACATTGAAGCCGAGCAAGAAGATGTTAAGGTGCGTTTCCGTATTGATGGTGTGTTGTACGATGTGGCTAACGTGCCAAAGAAGTTATGGCCACAGATAATAAACCGCGCCAAGCTGATCGCCAAATTAAAAATTAATATTATTGATGCTCCGCAGGATGGACGCTTCACCATTTATTTGACTAATGAATTCATAGATGTTCGAGTTTCTACAATACCTAGTGCTTATGGGGAAAGCATCGTCATGCGTCTCTTGATGTCATCGGCGGCCGCTTTGACTCTTGATGATTTGGGTCTCGTTGGGCCCCCTTTTGAAATTATGAAAAAAGAGATTGTTCGGCCCAATGGCATGATTTTAACTACCGGCCCCACTGGTTCTGGCAAGACCACCACCCTGTACGCTATCCTGAAAAAATTGAATTCGTCCGATAAAAAGATAATTACTCTGGAAAACCCCATCGAATACCGTATTAAAGGTATAACCCAAAGCCAAGTGGAGACCTCGGAAGAAGCAGAGGGTGATAAACCGATGCTGCGCAAGATGTTGGCTGGTGCGACCGGCGGCGCCAACAAACATTATAATTACGCCACCGGCCTGCGCGCGGTTTTACGACAAGATCCGGACATTGTCATGGTCGGTGAAATCAGAGACCATGAAACTGCGGAAATATCCATCCAAGCCGCTTTGACCGGCCATTTGATGCTGTCCACTCTTCACACCAACAGCGCAGCTGGCGCTATCCCCCGCCTATTATCCATGGAGGTCAAACCGTTCTTGTTGGCTCCAGCTCTGAACGTGGTTATTGGTCAACGGTTGGTGCGTCGTGTTTGCCCGGACTGCAAAGAAAAATATAGGCCCGAGCCGGAGGTTGTGGCCCGTATCAAGGAAGTGCTGGAGACCCTGCCTGATGATCAGAAGTCGGCGCTAAACATATCGGACATGTCTTTTGCCAAGGGCCGTGGTTGTCCGAAATGTAACGGTATTGGTTTTAAAGGCCGGATTGGTATTTTTGAAATACTGACTATGAATGAAGAGATTGAAAAGTTGATATTGACCGGTCAGGTATCCGAATATCAGATTCAGAAAATCGCCAAAGCCAGAGGTATGCTGACCATGGTTCAGGACGGCATTATTAAGGCAATTCAAGGTATTACATCCCCAGAGGAGGTGCTAGAGACAACGAATTAATTATTTAAGGTAAATAATTTATGGCCAGAGAAGCGGGAGCTTTGTCTCCCTGGGAAGTGGCGGAAGAATCCAGAAATAGCATAGTTTCCTTGGGTCAGGCCGATTTTACGCGTCGGGGCCAAGCTGAATTGGTAGACAAAATGGTTGAAACAAAGAAAAAATTAGAAGAAATGGCATCAGAGTGGGGCACGCTACTGTCTCTTTTTGGTACAAAGGAAGCTCGGCAGAATTTTATTGATTTGTGTCAGAAATACAAGAACCAAATAGTTTTATATAAGGAATCAGCAGTCAAGCAGAATTATGCTGGTGAATACAAAAATACCGTTGAGCATTTTCGAAAGGCGGATTACCATCACGAAATAATGAAGATACTTAATAAATTAAAGGCGGCCAAGCAATGGCCACCCAAAATTGAACAGTTGCTGACAAATTTACAGGATGGAAAATTGGTTGAAGCCCTGGTTGATGAAGTGTGTCAGTATAAGCCATAAAAAAAGACCGTTTTTACAAACGGTCAATATTAGTTATTAGTTTTTTGTTCTTGCCCGGTTTATCGCTGGAGTATTTTTTGTAGTGGCTCAGAATCATTTCCCTGATAGCTGCCCGGTTTGGCATGGATCCACCGAAGACTTTTTCCGCGCCCGGTTGGAGGAATAATTTAGCTACGATGCTCATAATCTGATTGTGCGTCTGACTTCGTTGGCTAGCTGAGATATTTATCTTGCCGGTTATGGCCTCAATATCAATCAAATACCAAAGGCGGTAAGAGTAACATAGATTGACGAACTTTCGCACGCGTTCCTTTCGGCCTTCGGTTTTTGGGAACAACTTTATCAAAGGCACAAGAGTTTTGGTGCACGTCTGTTTTTTCATGCTTCCCCTACCTTTTTTAATGAACAATATTCCAAAAATAACCGTGACGAGATATTAACACGTTGGTTGTAATTAGTCAAGTTTTTTCTAAAGCAGTTTCTTCAGTTTGGCGCGTTGTTCGGCCAGCCTGTTTTTTACTTTTTGGACAATTTGCGGCGGAGCGTTTTTCAGGAAGTTTTCGTTGGTCAGCTTGGCTTCGAGTTTTTGGATGTAGGAGGAAATTTCGAAGATTTCTTTTTGGGCTACCGCCTCATCTTTTTTATATGCGGGGAAAAAGCAGTCAACTCCGGCCAAGTGCATGTCTGGTTTGTTGTGCATGTCTCGATCAGCTTCAATTTCGTCGGAATTGCGCAAGAGGACCTTGGATAGTGTTCTAAAAATTTCTAAATGATTCCTTAACAGCTGTATGGTTTTTTTATTGCCTTTTAATACGACTGGCTCAATGAGGTTCGACGGAGTTTTGTGTTCCGATCGATAATTTCGGAAGGCAGTGTTGAATTCTTGTAATAATCTAAATTCTTTTTCGGCAGTTTTATTAACCAATTTTTTGTCCGTTTGCGGCCAGGGCTGGATCATCAACATTTTATTTTTGGCCGGGCCATGCCAGACAGACCAGATCGTTTCTGTCACAAACGGTACAAACGGATGGGCCAATTTCAAGATCTGTTCCAGGATATAGTGCAGGACTGTCATGTTTTTCTCAACTTTGCTGATTTCCAGATACCAGTCAGCGAATTCATGCCAGAGAAAATCATAGAGCGTTGTACCGGCCTCGGAGAAATTGAAACGCTCAATTTCATTAGTGACCGAGGTGATGACTTCCTGCATGCGACTGACTATCCACTGGTCAGCCAATGATTTGAGGGTTAATTTTTTTGTTGGTTTCCTGTCTTGGGACAGGATAAATCTGGCCACGTTCCAGAGTTTATTGATGAAATTGCGGTAGCCGGCAATTTTCTCCTCGTACAGGCGAAAATCCTGGCCCGGCTTCGTGCCCAGGACAAGAGACAGGCGGATGGCGTCGGTGCCGTATTTCTCGGCCATAGGAATGGGGTCAACGCCCGTGCCTTTTGACTTGGACATCTTTTTGCCATCTTTATCCAAAACCAAGCCGTGCAGGTAGACAGTTTTGAACGGTATTTCTTTTTTGAAATACAAACTCATCATGATCATGCGCGTCACCCAGAAGAAAAGAATGTCCCAGCCGGTTTCCAGAACGGAAGTCGGATGGTAAAGTTTCAGGTCTTTGGTCTTTTGGGGCCAGCCCAAGGTGGAAAAAGTCCAGAGTCCGGAAGAAAACCAAGTGTCCAGTGTGTCTTGTTCCTGGGTGAATTTTTTATTCGCGCATTTTTTGCAAACTTTTGGTTTTTTGATGGCCGCAGTCGGCGTCTGGCAGGAGTCGCAGTACCAAATGGGCACCTGGTGGCCCCACCATAATTGTCGGGAAATGCACCAATCGTGGATGTTATTGAGCCAGTGGAAATACGTTTTTTCAAAACGCGCTGGGATTATTTTTATTTTGCCGGATTTAACCGCTTGCAGAGCTGGTTTGGCTAAAGGCGCGATTTTCATGAACCACTGCTGGGAAATTAAAGGTTCAATAGGCGTGTTGCAGCGGTCACAGCGCGCTTGGTTGTGTTCATAATCAATTACTCTCTCTATAAGTTCGCCTTCTTCAAGTCGTTTTATTATCTCCAGTCGTGTTTCCTGGACGCTTTTTCCGTAAAATTCACCAGCTTCTTTGGTCAGGTGGTTGTCCTGGCCGATGACATTGATTATTGGCAGTTTATGTTTGGCGCCAATTTCATAATCCAAAGGATCGTGGGCCGGGGTAACCTTGACCGCGCCAGTGCCGAAAGCCATATCCACTCGTGCATCAGCGATAATGGGTATCTCTCGTTCCAAAATGGGCAGGACAACTGTTTTGCCCATCAATTTTTTATAGCGTTTATCCTTGGGGTTAACGGCCACGGCGCTGTCCCCCAACATGGTTTCCGGTCTGGTGGTGGCCACGACAATATATTTTGTCGTACCATAAATCGGGTAGCGGATATACCAGAGTTTTGTGGTCGTGGCCACGTGTTTCACTTCCAGGTCCGAGAGCGCCGTAGAGCACCTGGGGCACCAATTAACGATGCGTAGGCCCCGGTAGATTAAGCCGTCGTTGAACATTTTTATGAAAGCAGTTTGCACGGCCTTGGTCAGGGTGGCATCCATGGTAAAGTGCTCTCTTGACCAGTCACAGGATGCTCCCAAGCTGCGGATTTGCTCGGTGATGCGGGAGCCGTATTGTTTTTTCCAGTCCCAGACCCGCTCGATGAATTGCTCGCGTCCGAGTTTATCGCGGTTTATACCCTCTTTGGCAATTAAGCGTTCTACCATAATTTGTGTGGAAATGCCGGCATGATCGGTTCCTGGCAGATAAAGGGTTCTGTCGCCTAACATCCGGTGGTACCGGGTCATAATGTCCTCAAGGGTGAGGCCGGTAGCGTGGCCAAGATGCAGTTCGCCGGTGACATTGGGCGGCGGCATGGAGATGCTGAATGGCTTGGTCCGCTTGCCGGGCAGTTTATCAGGATTAAAAAATCCGGATCGTTCCCACCGCTGGTAGATTTCTTTTTCAGTTGATTTTGGATTATAGGTTTTATCTAACATCGCCGCCATAACGCAGTCATTTTAACTAAAAGCGGCGGATTAAACAAGCTCCCAGTTTGGGTCCGGCTCCAGTGTTTTCCAATCTGAAAAATGTTTGCGCTTGGCGTGGTAATAGCCGGCTATGGCGATCATGCTAGCGTTATCAGTGCAGAGTTCGAAGGGCGGAGTGGTGAAAGAGACTCCTTTCAGATAAGTCTTTACGCTACTTTCAAGTTGCTGGCGCAAAGGTAAATTTGCCGCCACCCCGCCGGCCAAAATAATACTTTTTATTTTAAGGTCTTGGGCGGCTTTTATGGTTTTTTCTACCAGGCAATCTACCATGGCCTGTTGGAAACTGGCGCAAATATCGTAAATATCGTTTAGAGGCAGTTTTTTTGCGGCTATTTCTTTTTTTACGAAGTACAAAACGGCGGTTTTGAGGCCCGAAAAACTGAAGTCGTAATTTTTTTCTTTGAGCATCGGGCGCGGAAAATTAAACCTTGCCTGATTCCCCTTCTGGGCCAGTTTTTGGATCCTCGGACCGCCAGGATAGCCAATATTTAAAAGTTTGGCGACTTTGTCGAAGGCCTCGCCGGCCGCATCATCACGAGTCTGGCCGATAAGACGGTAGTTATCATGACCTTTCATCAAGATCAGTTGGGTGTGTCCGCCGGAAACGACTAGGCATAAGGCGGGAAATTTCAGGTTAGGATTTTTGTGCCAGCTGGCGTAAATATGCCCTTCAATGTGGTTTAAGCCGATAAGTTTTTTGTTCCAGGCATAGGCCAGTGTTTTGGCAGTTTGAACGCCGACCCGCAAAGCAGTAATTAGCCCGGGTCCGGCTGTAACGGCGATAGCTCCGATCATGGCCGGTTTGACCGAAGCCAATTCCAAGGCCGCTTTAATAGTGGGGATGATATTGGTCACGTGTTGGCGGGCGGCTACTTCCGGTACCACCCCTCCATACTTTTTCAGCGTGGTCATTTGTGAGGAAATCAGATGTGACAAAATAGTCAGGTGGTTTTTTTCCCCATTTAGTACGCTGGCGGCGGTGTCATCACACGATGTTTCTATGCCAAGAATTATCATAGTAGTTTAATGGTACTGGAATATTGTCTTTTTTTCAATTTCCAGATCATTTGTTGACTTTAGTTCATTTTTCAGCTACGATTTTGCTGTTATATGGACCTTATTTTTTAGCCTGGCCTAGGACGCCATACTTTCCCGAAAAATAAGTGGCCAAAGGCGACTATATTTTTCGTGGATCCCGCACAAAAAACAAGGCGTCTGACCTAATTAGTATTCATCTCATGTGCCGCCATCGTCTAGCCTGGTCTAGGACACCACGCTTTCAATGTGGTAACTCGGGTTCAAATCCCGATGGCGGTACCAAAATCATAACAAAAAAGCTCAAATTAGCCCGTTTTAACGCTGGACTCAATCAAGAAGATGTAGCGATTAAATTAAAAAAACCTCAGTCTTATGTTTCAAAAATAGAAAGAGGCGAAAGAAGAATTGATATTATCGAGCTAAAAGAATTTACTGATATATATAAAAAAGGGTTGGATTATTTCATTATCTAGTTTAAGGTTTATTGCGGTTTCTGCAATACAATAATTGGATGTCCGCCTTCGCCAAGGCTCAGATTCGTAATGTTTGACCAGCCGCGCTGCCGGAGGTCGTCGGTAAATTGTTGATCTGACGACTGGCCGGTCGTGACGACAACAATGTCCGGGTGAAAAGAAGCTATATCTGCTTCTCGAGCTACAGGAACGCGGAGTACATTGGGTGTCGTGATGGTCAAGAATTCCACCTCGCTACTCGTATTAACCACGTAGACACGATTGTCCGTTCGCGCCTGCGCAATGATGTATGTTGCCACCGTCGTGTAGTCCTGACTGTATTCATGGGCCACCTGGCTATTCAGTCCCCACCGTGCAGAAAAGTAGTTGACGGCTGTGAGGGCGGTCATGCAAAGCAGCACGATGCCAGTAATCAACACAGTGCGCCGTCGCTGATTAATGAAGGTTCGCCAGCCCCAATCAAAAAAAGTAGATGCGGCGATGGCGATCAGCATGTAGACCGCTGGCGAAGTATCAATGATTCGTAGAGAATGGGGAATCCCTCCTGGAGAATACGTGATCGCCGCGGGGATGATCATGCAGCCAAACAACACAAGCAAAAAAACTCCAGTCGTCGCATCGTGGACCGTCTCAACACTATTCGATTGCCGACTGCGGTGGATCTGGCGCCAGAGGATAACAATACCAGCGAGAAAGAGCGCTAACTGCAACGGATCAAGCAGGGGTTGCGTGGCGATGTTGTGCCGCCAGTTCGGATCGCCGTAGAAAGTGAAGATGGACAGGTTTGCGATGGTGCTTTTGGCCAGGAGTAGGAGTGGATGGGGTTGGCTAAAGACGGACACCTCGTTTGCCCGGCCCATGATGTATTCTGGGTGATGAAAAAAGTACAGGCCGAGCGGCAATACTACGACCAGGGCAGTGAGCACTGTCCAAACGATACCGCGATTGTTACGCCACGTCACTCGCATCGGTATCTGGGCGACTTTCCGTTGTAGCCAGGCATGGTACAAAAACCCAACCAAGAGAATGAACGGCATCAGCCGGAAAGAAATATAGGTGTTCAGGCCCAGACCCAGGAATAGTCCGGTGAGTGCGTACCAATACCAACGACGTTGACGGAGCGCCAGCAGAAAAAAGACGGACGTCCATATGACACAAGAAACCGAGACAGTGGTCCGCAAGCCCGTTCGTTCAAACAGTATCATCCAAAACGAAATGGCCATGAAGAAGGCCGCAAATAATCCAAGTAAACGACGTCGCCCAATAACTGTACCGAGAACGTACATTCCCAGGACAGAGAATAGCCCAATGAGGATGCCGGGTAATTTGTACGCCACGATCGTTGGCCCGAATAACTTAAAAGAATATGATACCAGATTGATGAAGAGGCCTTCCCGTCCAAAATTTGCTTCATAGAAAACTTGATGGTGGTGTGTAGTAAATGCTCGCCAAGCTCTTAAAAGACCTGGGTGTGGCTTTAGTCCTGCCTTTCGTGGTTAAAAACGAAATAAACAGCGTCTGTATCGTGGGCAGGAAAATCACCAAAGAAGCCTATACCAAAGAAGATATAGACCTCTTAACCACCCTTTCCAATCAGGCTAGTGTGGCCATAGAA
>Ga0136652_1000054_pt1 | contig 65659 bp, 59 predicted proteins | sample ConPoolayeEmetaG_FD_94864 | JGI IMG/M metagenome (GOLD analysis project Ga0136652, IMG submission 94864) | Hot spring microbial mat communities from California, USA to study Microbial Dark Matter (Phase II) - Cone Pool mat layer E metaG... ...
GCTCATCCATAACACCTGTCTCCCTCCATGGCATATTCCTCTCCCTTGTAAGAGGTTAATATACCATAAGGTGTAAACCATGTGCCCGGAAGATTGTGTTAACGATGTGCCCGGAATATACCTGCTTAATCGGGGCGCTCGGATTTGAACCGAGGACCCCCAGAACCCCATTCTGGTGCGCTGAACCGGACTGCGCCACGCCCCGAAGTTTATTAGTAGTTTACCTGAAGTCAGGAAAATTGCCAAGTAAAAGGATAACGGGTGTCAGGCAGTAATTGCAAATTATTTTTTTAATGTTAAGATTAATTTGATGGTGGTGAAATTTTCCCGGGATGTCTTTGTCTCTGGTGAGGGCGGTTACCATACCTATAGAATTCCTGTTTTCCTTCAGGCAGCGGATGGGACTCTTTTGTCCTTTTGTGAGGGCCGGAAATTCAATTCCGGTGACCCGGGGACACCTGATAACCAGATTGATTTGCTGCTGAAAAGAAGTTTTGATGGCGGAATCTCCTGGACAGAAACCATAATAATAGAAGAAAGTTTACCTTTCTGGTCAGCTGGAAACCCCGCGCCGGTTCTGGATAGAAAAACAGGTAGAATCTGGCTACATTATCTTCGCTGTCAGCCGGGAAAAGGTTCTCATACCAGCCGACCAGGAACTCAGGATATTGTTAACCTTCTCCGTTACAGTGATGATGCGGGTAGCAGCTGGTCATCACCTGCTGATATCACCAGTTTCTGCCGGAAAATGGATGAAGAAACCTGGCGGTGCACTGTTGCCGGACCCGGTGGGGCTATCCAGGATGCTTCAGGAAGGCTTCTTGTCCCCTGCTGGAAATATGAACCCCATGCTGTCTTTGTTGTCTTCAGTGAAGATGGAGGAAAAAGCTGGCAGTGTGGTGGTTTTGTTCCTAACAGTATTAATGGCAACGAAGGCCAGTTAGCCCAGTTAAATAACAACCTGATACTTTTTGATTTCCGACAGGAAAAGAGTGAATATCGCGGGGTGGCGCTGAGTACTGATGGCGGGAAAACCTGGACACCAGCTTCTTGCGGTCAGAAGGTGACGGCGGTCTGTTGTGGTCTGGAAGCGGTGACTTTCGAGAAGAAAAAGTATCTTTTCTGGAGCGGTCCCCGGGGACCTGGTCGTAACAATCTGGTATTAAGAGCAAGTTCTGATGGGGGAAGGACCTGGAGGAAGGAGTATCTTGTTGCTGAAGGCCCGGCTGCTTACTCCAGTGTAAAATATCTGGGTCAAAACAAGTTAGGAATTCTCTGGGAAAGAGGTAATTATAAGTTTATCACTTTTACCTGTTTAGAAATGGAGTGAAAAATGCCTGGTCGCTGGTTTATCATGGTTGGTGCTATCCTGGTGGCTCTGGGTTTAATTCTTAACCTGGCACCCTGGCTGGTAAGCTGGTTTGGTAAACTTCCGGGAGACATCAGAATTGAGACTGAACGGACGAAAATCTTTATTCCCATAAGTTCTATGCTTTTACTCAGCCTGCTTCTCACTCTTCTTTTGAATCTGCTGAAGAGGTGGTGAAGATGGAGGATAAGTGGCAGCGGTTTCTTCAGGCACAGGAAGGTGTTTACCAGAAAGTTGTCTCAGAACTGAAAAACGGGAAAAAGCGTACCCACTGGATGTGGTTTATCTTTCCCCAGATAGAAGGTCCGGGAAAAAGTCCTGTTTCTCAATACTATGCCATTAGAAATTTAGAGGAAGCCCAAAAGTATCTATCCCATCCTGTTCTGGGTGAAAGGTTAAAGGAGTGTACCCGGATACTGCTGGATTTAGAAGGACTGGCAGCGGAGGATATTTTTGGTTATCCGGATAATCTGAAACTGAAATCTTCCTTGACACTTTTTGCTCTCGTAGCTGGTCCTGATTCCATTTTTGAACGTGCATTGAAGAAGTTCTTCTCCGGAAAAAAGGATGATCTGACCCTGGAAATTCTAAGAGAAAAGTAATCAGCTGTGAGCATAAAAAGAAATAGTGCTTACTTTCCCATTTCTTCTCTGCGGTAGCCTAAACCAGTTAGTCCCAGGGTAGATAAATCAAGAAAACCGGACTTTCTGGAGAAAATCCCGGGATGGATCCTACTTTCCATTTCTGAAGAGGAAGGGAAAAACTGACTGGCATTGGCTTCCACACCCATCATCGGATAGGTCCGGCCAGCAAAGCCAGCTGAGTGGATAAGAGCCAGTTTGGGATTGGTGAGGTCCTGGATGGTGTAAGGCATTTTGTGCTGGCTGGCCAGCGCTACCAGAAGTAATTCCAGAGAGTGACACTTACAGGTTTTTAAAGCCAGACCAGACCATTTTAATTCTTTAGCCCGATAAAACTCTTTTATGCCGGTGAGACTTTCATCTACCAGGACAGGTTTTAAAGCAGCGATACCGCTCATGTCAAAGGCAAACCGGTTCAAATCACGGCCGGTTGGTTGCTCCACAAAAAGAATTTCCTGGTAGGTCTGGTCGTTTTCTTCTCTGATGCGGTTAAGCAACTCTATGATGTAATCAGGACTTTCACAGACCTCGTTGGTATCCAGGGAAAGAAAAATTTTCTTATTTTCCTGCAGTTTCCTGTAGACCTGGTGAGCAACTTCAGAGACTTCTATGGTTCTGGTGACATCCCAGTCCAGGTCATTTCCCCGGAGTTTCACTTTTAAACAGAAAAGTCTTTCTGCCTCCACCCACTTTTCCAGAGAAACAGGTAATCCGTCCTGAGGGTCAGAATCTGTCACTTCTTTTTCCCAGAGTTTATCCAGACCGCCTACCAGATGGAAAACCGGAATCTTTTGCTGATAGTTTTTTCTCAGATAGGCAGAGAGATATTTCCCTTTAAAATCAGGACCAAGGAAAGAAGAAAGTTCTCTCCAGTGTTCCGGACCATAGCCGTTATAGCTGCAGATACTGTTGACCTGACCAAAGGCATCATGTACCGCGGCGTCAGAGGGTGAGGCGCAGACCAGACCGGCTAAAAGAGGGAAAGGTTCAGAAAAGTTAAAACGGCTGGTTATTTGCTTACAAAGTTCTGGTATTTCTGATTCTAAAGTTAAAAAAAGTTCTATCGGGTGCTGGTACTTACCAACTGTGGTTAACCGGCTGGCAAACAAACTGACGAATTCCCGCATCGCCCTGTCTTTTTCCTCATGGCTGATGGCTGCAGTGGGGAAAGCCCAGACATCAGAAAGAAAGATTCCACCATAGCCTTTAGCAGTCTTGCCAGCCTGGTTTTCCACGGTGACTTCTACTTCAGTATAGGTGGCTTTTTCCATCACTACCTTACCAAACTTAAGAGGTACACGGGCTTTCTCTTCAGAAAAACTAACTCTTGTCTCCACTACTCTGATATTCGTTTTCACCTTTGACCTCCGGGAAATTTATTCCAGATTATACTTCTTCTGCCCCGCGAAATACAATGTGAACCCTGGTGTATTCTCAAAAGCTGTTTGTCTTGCTAAAATAAGAAATGTTAAAGGGAATTCTGGAGGTGTAATGAATAGAAAACTGAGGGTGGCAATTCTGGGCGGAGGAATGTTCTTTGATGATGTTGTTGGCCAGTCTTTTGTAGATTTCTGCCGCGGTGGTTTTGCCGGGGCTTTGACTTCTATTGGTATGTCACACTGGGCACCGCAGGTGGCTGAAATAAGAATAGAGGTGGTGGCCTGCGGCAGTAGAAGTCCGGAGAAAAAGACAGCGGATAAAATGGCTGATTTTTTCCGCAGGCAGTTACCTGATAGCAAACTGCGACCTTATTACGGGCAAGATGTGCACCAGGTAATTCTGGAGAAGGAAAAGCCTGATGTTTTGTTTGTCGCTACCCCGGACCATCTTCATAGCAAAGCGATTCTTCTGGCTTTAGACTTTGATACCCATGTCATTACAGAAAAACCAATGTGTCTGAAAACGAGAGAAGCAGACATGATTATTCAGAAGGCAGAAGAAAAAAATCTGGTGGTGGCTGTTGATATGCACAAACGTTATGACCCGGCAGTACGTGACCTCCTGAGTAGTTGCCTGGCCAAGTATGAGAAAATTTATCGTATCCGGGCAGTACTGGAAGAACCTTTGCAGGTAGCCACAGAGGTTTTCCAGTGGGTAGAACACTCTAACCCGTTTGCTTATGTTGGTTCTCACTGGCTGGATGCAGTGGCTTATTATCTGGGAGTTTTTCCCAGAAGCCTTTTCGCCACAGGGGAAAAAAATCTCCTGGTAAACTGGGATAAGTATGTCCAGGTGGTTGCTGCTCGCCAGGGGAAGGTTCTTTCTTCCTTTTCCCGCAAGCAGCCAATCCACTGCTGGGATTCTCTCAATGTGAACATTACCTATGACAATGGAATGCGAGGAGATTTCAATAATGCCTGGATAAACCCACCAGAATTTGAAGGAGCTGTTAACCAGGAGATTGAGGTATATGGGATTCTGGGAAGGGGCATGGTTGACCAGCAGGACAGGGGTTACCGGGAAGCGGTAATGGGTGATGGTTCCCGCACACGCAATCCTTTCTTTGCCGGACGGATTAAGAATACCGGAGGCTATCTGGAAATTTTTGGCTACGGAAAGGCTTCCATTGTGGCAGGACTTTTGGCTATCTGCCGGGTAAAATTTTTCGGGGAAAAAGTTTCCTCTTTAGCCGGTAGCTACCCGGATGCTGCCAGTCAACGTTCTGTCACCATGGCTATTGAGGCTGCCAGTATTGTGGCGGAGAAAAACTTCCAGTATTTTGCCAGCTGTGGTAAAACACCGGTGACCGCTGCTTTTACAGAAAGCAGTATCACCATTATTGACCCTTTCAGCCAGCCAGTAGAACAAATTATTTACAGTCGTGAGAAATGAGTATCTACAAGGTTAACGAGGTCTTTTATTCTCTGCAAGGGGAAGGATTTCTTCAGGGGCTGGCTATGAGTTTTGTTCGGTTTTCTGGCTGTAACTTACGCTGTAGTTTCTGTGATACCAGTTATGCCTGGCAGCAGGGAAAGCCGATGACAGTCTCCCGGATTATCCAGCAACTTATTACCTATCCCTGCCGTCAGGTATGTCTAACTGGTGGAGAACCATTTTTACAGAACCTTTCTCCTGTGGTGTCAGCGTTGAAGAAGAAAAACTTCTGGGTGGCAGTGGAAACCAACGGGACAATCTGGCAGAAAATCAGTGTGGACTGGCTTACAGTGAGTCCTAAGAGAGAAGGAGAAAGGTTTCATCCCCGCGGTTATGATAAACGCTTTCGCAAGATTGCCAGTGAATTCAAATACGTTGTAGCTGATACCTCAGATTTGGAACGAGTAGAGCTGGATATACCGTGTCCTGTAATTCTACAACCGGTGAACAACCAGCCCGGGATGATAAAACTGATTGTAGATTTCCTTCAAAAGCACCCGGAGAGAAGAATTTTTTTGCGGCTTCAGAACCAGAAACTATGCGGAATCAGATGATTTTAAAACAGAAACGAAATAGGAAAGCCATCTGTTTACTTTCCGGAGGAATGGATAGTTATGTGGCAGCAGCTTTGACCAGGCAGGAAGGATACACTCTTTATGGCCTCTCCTTCTACTACGGACAGAAAAACAGAAAGGAATTATTGGCTGCTAAGAAGATAGCAGCCTGGTTAAAGATGAAAAAGCACTGGGTACTCAATTTGCCTCTACCCAAGGCTGCCTCTTCTTTGACTGACCCCGGGAAAAAAATTCCGCACAGGACTGTTACCGGTATTGCCTCTACCTATGTACCAGCCCGGAATACCATTTTTCTCAGTTATGCCTTAGCCTATGCGGAAACCTGCCAGGCACAGGCCATAGTCATAGGGGTTAATGCTGTGGATTATTCCGGATATCCTGATTGCCGGCCAGAGTATATCAGGCAGTTTCAGAATTTGATTAATGTGGCACTGAAGACAACAATACAGGGTAAATCAGTGCTCCTGAAAGCCCCTCTTCTTTTTTTATCTAAAGCGGAAATTGTGAAAAAAGGTATCTGCCTGGGGCTGGACTTTGCGCTTAGTTGGTCCTGCTACCATTCCGGGAGTAAGCCCTGTGGAGTTTGTCCGAGTTGCCGGTTGAGGGAAAAGGGTTTCCGGGAGGCTTGCCTGGTGGACCCGTTAAGCAGAGGAAAGTGATTTCTGGCACTCCTTGAAGAAAGAACCAAAATCAATACCGGAAGCAGTGAAATTGGTGTATTTTTTCAGTAGTTGCTGTCTTGATTCTTCCATTGCCCGGGAACGAATACCGTGGGCCCGGGATAGTATTACCTCCACAAAGGCAGCCAGGTCATCGCAGATTTTAACCAGTCGTCCATCTACCGGTGAGTAACCATCCTTGTTCCAGTCAGCATCAATTTCTTCCGGGAGAATTCTTGTTCTTCCGTTAACCAGGATGCGGTTTTCAAACTCGCTGGTGGTAAAGTATTTCATTTCCGCCCGCCAGTTTTCTGGCAGAAGGGGGAGAAGACGTTGCTCCAGCTGAAGCTGTTCATACTGTTTGATGATTTCGTCCAGTCCCTCTACGGACTTTTTCACCGGACTGATGATATCCCTGGTGAGAACCTCTGGTAGGTCATGGAAAAGAGCAGCAAAAAAGTTGTTATAAAGGCGGCGGTTACAGGGAAAAGGTTTAAGTTTCAGCGAGAAAAGGTAACAGTTGATAGCCACTATCAACATATGTCCTAAGACTGAAGTCCTGGGCAGTCGCGGGGAATGAGCCCAGCGTTGCTGGAAACGCAGCTGACCGCAGAGGTCGATGAAGCCAAAAGATTTCTTACCCAGGGAAATTTTTTGTACTCCAATAAGGTCGTAGTAATCCTCGATTTCATTTTCAATTTCTTCTTTTGTTTTTTCTATACCGTAGATTAACCGGCTGGTATTATAAATAATCCTGAATTCCCAGTTAGTGGCAAGATAATGGGCAGCCCGCAGTATCCGTTTCTCGGTGAGAGCCAGTTTCTGGTCAAAGAAATATTGCTGAAAGCGCTCGTAAAAATCTTCTCCTACGGAACGCAGGTCCTTTTCTAATTGTTGCAGAACATACTGGTTTAACTCCTTTCCCTTTTCCCGCATCATCTGATGAAAAACAGGTGGTTTGATATCAGTAAGGATTACACGATGGAAAAATTCAAAGATACCGCCTTCTATCAACTGAATCCAGTTAACAGGTATTTTCCTTTCTGTTTCTTCAAAGCGCCCCAGGACATAAGCCAGGACCATCTTGTGGGCTTGTTTATCCAGTTCCGTCAGCTCCACAGGCCGGATGTGGTCGTTCCATCTCTGGATACTGGCTGCCTGGAAACACCTTTCTATCAGACCGCAATTAAACATATAGCTGCCTGTGGCTATTTTGTCTGAAGGCACCTGTTGTGTTTATAATATTTTACAGGGAAACAATGAGGAAAACAAGCCTTTCGTCCCGGGAAAGGGTGAGGCTGGCTCTGTCTCATCAGCAGACAGACCGTATTCCTATCGCACTTGTCTGTGCCGGCATCAATGAACCAGCCAGAAAATCACTGCAAGATTACCTCCAGAGAAAACGCGGCATAGGTGTTGAGGAGTATCTGGGAAAAATTCTGGATATTCGTACGGTCTTGCCTCAGTATAAAGGACCTGAACTGGCACCAGGGACTGACATCTGGGGGGTAAAACGGGAAAGAGTAAGGTGTGGCCTGGATTATTACCAGGAGATTGTTTATTATCCCTTAAAAGGTATGAAAACTATTGACCAGCTAAGAGACTATCCCTGGCCCAGCCCGGATTTCTTTGATTATGATGTTCTGACGGAAAGGATTAAAAGTCTGGAAAAAGAAGGTGATTGGGCAATTATGGTTGCCAATGGAAACATTTTTGAGACTGCCTGGTACATGCGGGGTCTGGAAAATCTTCTGCTGGACTTTGTAATCAATCCGGAACTGGCAGACTGGCTTCTCACAAAAGTGGCTGATTTTATGGTGGATTATTTTTCCCGGATGCTGGCAGCCGGCCAGGGTAGAATTGATTTAGCTTTCACCGCAGACGATTTAGCTGGCCAGAACGGTTTGCTGATGGCTCCCGGGCTGTGGGAAAGGTTTATCAAACCGCATCACAAAAGATTGAACAGACTAATTCACAATTATGGCGCCACTGTTATTTACCATTCTGACGGAGCGATTGCTCCGCTGGTGGGAAATTTGATAGAGATAGGAATGGATGTCCTGCAGAGTTTGCAGCTGGATGCCTGCGGGATGGATCCGGTTTACCTGAAAGAAGAGTTCGGGGAAAGAATTTCTTTCCAGGGTGGAGTGAGTGTGCAGAAACTTTTACCCTTTGGTTCCCCTGAAAAAGTAAGGGAAGAAGTGGAAAGATTGATTACCATTCTGGGTAAGAATGGGGGTTACATCCTTGGACCTTCCCATAGCATCCAGGCCGGTACCCCGTCGGAGAACATTGTTACCATGTTTGAGACAGCGTTGAATTTTTATCCCTTCGGTTGAGACTTATTTTTTCGCAGACATTCTTCCAGAAAGTTGTTAGCCCGGGTTAAAAGCTGATCTGTCCAGAAGCGAGGTGGGTTAAGTAAATAAAGGTCAATGCTGGCGTAAAAGCCCTGATGTGCAATCAGGTAGGAAGCGGGTAACAGGTAATCAGTCTTGCCATCCCAGTCAGTGTAATCCCAGCCTGGTTGACCGCGGTAAAAGGTCTCAAAAACTTCTCTGTCAATGGTAGCATCAGCAGCTACCCAGTGTTCATCCAGCCAGCAGCAGGCATAGGCATGAACGGTCGGCTCACTGATAAGATGGTAAATATCCTCGGGTAGAAGTGGCTGGAAAACTTCCCGGTGAATCAGGCAGACACCATAGGCAGAAGGTATACCAGCCCGTCGGAGAAAAGCAATCTGCAGGTTTGCTTTGTTGAAACAGTTACCGCTACCACCGGCCAGGGTGACAGAAGCCAGGGTACCAGGATAGTTAAACCGGTAGTGGATTTTCTCTCGTACAAAATGGAAAATGGCGATAGCCTTTTCCCTGTCAGAAGAAGCAGAATTAATAATTTTCTGGAGATACCTGCCTATCGTTGGATGGTTAAGGTCGCAGAAGTCAGTCGGCTGTAAATAATCTGGTTCCATATTGTTTCCCTATCAGGTCTTAGTATGATAACATAAATACACAAGAAGGAACGATGAGGAAACCAGTTCTGTTTGCCGTTTTGGTTTTGCTGGCTGGCTGTGCCACGGAAAAATTCTCAGCGAAGAATGATTTTTTCCTGGACCAGAATTTCAGACAGGAGTACCTGAAGCAAAAGCCAGAGTTACCGGAGGCAGTAAAGCAGGCCATAGCAAAGGCTGAGATTATCCCTGGTATGCCTGCTACAGTTGTGTCTGAGTTATTAGGTTTACCACCGAAGAGATACATTTCTGAAACGGAGATGATGGAAGTCTGGTTTTATCCCCGGCTTTCTATTGGTTTCAACAACAAAGGCCAGGTCATCTCCGTAGTGGAAGAACCTTCTCTGCGACGTTTGCCTGATACTCTGGACAGAGAAATCAGGGAGAGAAGATTAAGAAATAGCCAGCAAAAGCAAGCAGAATCAAAAATGCTCCTGGCGAAAAGAATCTGGCAGCTGGCTTTCCTGATAGATACACCAGAGCAGCCCGGTCAGGTCTGGGTCGTCACTTCTCAAGGAAAAGGGTTAAAACAGGTGGGAAGTCTGGTGGAATACCTTACCTGGGCGTTTGACGAAAAAACTTTAGTCGGAGTAGTCTTGAAGAAAAAAGAGGACGGCACAGCGGAGGAATCATTTGCGATTTTTAACCTGGAAACTGGTGAAAGTAAGGTGGTCGCTGTGGAGAGTAATGGTGGTTATCCCAGCTGGGTGCCGCAGCAGAAATTACTTGCAGTCCATACAGGTCAGGGCCGGCGTGTTATTTTTGTGGATAAACAAGGAAACCAGAAAACTTCCGAAGTTTTAGCCGGAAAGTTGAATCAGTCTGTTTTTTTACCCAGCTGGTCGCCAGATGGTGCTACTGTTGCTTTCTATGAGATGGAAGGAAGGATGGGCAACCTGGTGGTACTGGAGACTACCAGCCAGAAACAGATTATTGTCCTGGAAGGAGTAGAAGCCAGGCCGATAGTCTGGTCACCTGACAGCCGAAGGTTTCTGGCGACAAGATTTCTCAGTCAGGGCAGCTCTGGCAGGAAACTCTCGCAGCTACCAGAAAAGAAATGGGGGCAGTTAAAAAGAGAATTAGTAGTTATTGATGTCTATACAGGTAAGGTGATGCCTACCGGAATAAGAGGAAAAGCCGGGCAGTTCAGTTATAGTATGAATGCCTGGAGCCCGGAGGGAAATTCCTTTGTTGTCTGCGCAGCCGGCTCCGGAAAAAAGGAAAATATTTACCTGGTAGAAGTTAGTGGTCGGCTCACCAAAATTACTGATTTACCCCGGAATGTTAGCTGTCAGGAAGCTTGCTTTCAACCTGATGGAAGCCGGATTGCCTTTGTTCTTAACAGTGAGGCTATCTGGACTGTAACAGTGGAAGGAAAGGAAAAAACCCTTCTGGCTGAAACAAGGGAAGGAATAATCAAACAGCTGGTCTGGTGCCCCTGGGGCAGCCTTCCTGAATCTCAGCCATCTCCGGCATTAAAGTAGCCTGCCACTTTTCGGGACCAAAATAGATTTCTGAAGCTGCTTCTGAAGGAAATTTTTACACTGCTGGAAAAATTGACATTTCTTACGGATATCTGTTAAACTTTTAGCATGAATAATTTTCTTACCATCCACCAGCAGCAGCGACAGATTATCCTCAATCTTATCAGGAAGTATCAGCCTGTCTGCCGGGGTAAACTGAAGATGCTTGCGGATATCCGTTTAGGGACAGTGGGAAACTTGGTGGAAGAATTGAAAAAGGAAGGTCTGGTCCAGGAAGATTTTCAGAAAAGAGACCGTCGTGGCCGGCGGCCAGGTTTGTTGAGCATCAACCCTCAGGGTCGCATGGTTATAGGTCTGGAACTGAACCAGAAGGCTATTTCTGGAATACTCATGGACCTTGGTGCTGGTGTGATTAAAACAGAAAGGAAGTTTTTACCGGAAGATGTCAGTAAAGAGAAAATTTTTAAGATGCTGGACGAGGTAATGAGTTTGCTTCTTTCTTCTGCCGGTGAGGTTCCGGTCGCTGGGTTAGGTTTTGTGGACCCGGGCCTGGTTGATTTCCAAAGGGGTGTCAGCATCTACTCCACCATCTTGCCTGTCTGGAAAAATGTTCCGGTGAAAAAAATTCTGGAAGAATCTTATCACTTCCCGGTGGTTATTTCTAACAGTGAGCAGGCTAAAGCCATTGCGGAACATTGTTTTGGACAGGCAAAGGGGGTAGATAATTTTATCTATGTAGAATATGGAGAAGGAATAGCCTGCGGTATTTTCCTGGAAGGCCGTCCGATTCGGGGCCAGCAGTTTATTGCTGGAGAATTGGGTCATACCAGGATTCCTGGTGAAAATAAGAAATGTCGTTGTGGCCGCTACGGTTGCGTAGAAGCACTCTGCTGTTTACCTGTCATGGAAAAACTGGTGCAGAAAAAGGATAAAGATATACTTTCCCAGAGGATTGGGTATCTGGCTGTAAGTATTGGTAATCTGGTAAATCTCCTCAATCCTGCTCTGGTAATCCTTGATAGTAATTTTCTACGGCTGGGAAAGGAAGTTGTGACCGGCCTTCTGGAAAAAGTTAAAGAGGAAATCTTACCAGAAATGAAATCTCAGCTAAAAGTTAACATTTCTACGCTGGGTGTGGAGACAGGAGCCTTAGGTGCGGCAGCCAGTCTTCTGGAAGAATTTTTTTCCTGCGGGTTCTATCAGGTAAAAGTTAACGGTTCAGTAAAAGGAGGAGACCGTGAGAAGAAAAGTGTCAGACTTTCGGTATGATACAGGGGCAGCCAGGGTTCCCTGGTCAGCAGTGGGTGAGCACTTTAATGTAGATGACATTCAAGAGTTTATACGTTTTCTTCTACCCCCGGCAAAAGAGCAGGAGAGCCAGTATCAGGAAAGGAGGGAAAAGTTAGATTTTGCTCTGAAAAGGCTGGCTGAGGTATCTGCCAGAGCCGGGAAACTCACCCTGGGGAATAAAGTTCAGGAAGCAGAGACTGCGGCCAAAAAATTTCTGAAAACGAAGTATACCTGTCTTTTAACCAATGCTACGGCTGGTTTTGAAATCGGGTATAAGTACGCTGGTCTGAAAGCCGGGGATGAAGTTATTGCTCCTGCTATTACTTTCATTTCTACCATTCTGTATCCTCTGGAAGTTGGTGCCAGGGTAGTCCTGGCAGATGTTGACCCTCACACCCTCAATATGGACCCGGCTGATGTTGCCAGAAAAATTACCAGGAAAACAAAGGTCATCATTCCTGTACATCTGGGTGGTTATCCGGTGGACATGGCGCCCATTATGGAACTGGCAAGAAAAAAGGGAATAGTAGTTATTGAAGACGCTGCCCATGCTTTCGGGGCTGTCTACCGGGGAAAAATGGCAGGGACAATAGGAGATTTTGGCTCCTACAGTTTTCACGAAGTCAAAAATGTGAACACCCTGGGCGAAGGGGGACTGCTGGTTACCAATCTATCCTTTGGCAAGTATTTTCCTCAGGCTCGTTTTGTGGGTCTGGACCCTACCCGGAAGATTCCGACCTGGCTGTATGATGTGATAGCGCTGAAAGGGAAAAACGGTTATTTTGCTGCTGGCAACCATTCTGTGACAGAAATTCAGGCTCTGGCTTTTCTGCTACAGCTGAGACGTCTGAAATCCATTATTGCCACCAGGAGAAAGAATGCGCAGTATCTCACCGCACGCTTTTCTAAAATACCCGGGATTATTCCCCAGAAAGGCGACGACAGGAATTTCCAGTCCTCGCATCACCTTTACCTTTTCCAGTTAGAGCCGAAATATTTCCGGGGTGATATTCAGACTTTCAAGAAGAAACTGGAGGCTAAAGGAGTGGTGCAGATACCGCATTTTGCGCCGCTTTATAAGTTCAGCATTCTGCGACAGCTTGGTTACGATACAAAAGAGATGGAGAAATCCTGTCCGGTGGCAGAAGAAGCATTCCGCCATAAATTTACCCATCTTCCTCTTTATCCCTTAACGCAGGAGCAACTGGAGTATATGACACAGGCGGTGATAGAAGTGGTGGAAAGTATGAGGAGATAAAATGGTTGTTGGGGTTCCCAGGGAAGTCAAGACTGAAGAATACCGTGTCGGTCTCATCCCGGAAATAGTCGGGCATCTGGTGGCAGAGGGTGCAACCATCCTGGTGGAAAAGGGGGCAGGACTGGGCGCTGGCTTCCCGGATGAAGAATATGAAAAGATGGGGGCTTTGCTGGTGGAAACTGCTGAGGATATTTACCGGCAGGCTGAACTGGTGGTGAAAGTGAAAGAACCACAGGAAAGCGAATGGTCATTTTTGCGGCAGGGGCAGATTCTTTTCACTTTTTTTCACTTTTCTGCCAACAGGGAGATGACTGAGGAACTGAAGAAGAGAAAAGTTATCTGCATTGCTTATGAACTGGTAGAGGAAGATGGACTGCGGCCTATTCTCAGACCGATGAGCGAGATTGCCGGCAGACTATCTGTGCAGCAGGGGATGAAGTATCTGGAGAAGGAATATGGAGGGAAAGGGGTTCTCCTCAGCGGTGTATCTGGAGTGAGAAAGGGTAAGGTAGTTATCATTGGTGGTGGCACAGTCGGCTTTAATGCTGTCAAAATAGCGACCGGTATAGGTGCCCGGGTATGTATCCTGGAGACCAACCAGGAACGGATGAGGTTTCTGGAGGATAATTTTCCTGCTGCCGAGATTCTTTATTCCAACCGGAAGAATTTACACCAGGCCATCAGGGAAGCAGATGTGGTTATTGGTGCTGTCCTTATTCCTGGTTGCCGGACACCTGTTTTAGTTAGGAGAGAAGACTTGCGGTTGCTGGAAAAGGGAACAGTTCTGGTAGATGTTTCCATTGATGAAGGTGGAGTATTTGAGACCAGCAGGCCTACCACGCACCGGTCACCAATTTTTCTGGAAGAAGGAATAGTGCACTACTGTGTTCCCAATATACCCGGAGTAGTACCCAGAACATCTACCTGTGCTCTTTCCTACGCCAGTTTTCCTTATCTTCAATTACTGGTGAAACAGGGAGAAAAAGCCTGCCGGAGTAATCCCGGACTGGAAAAAGGAATGGCTCTTTACCTGGGGGAAATAAAGAATCCTTCTCTGGCAGCAGCTTTCCAGAAGAAAAAATAACATTAAGGGGGTGGAGATGGCAGGGAAAAAGATACCTCGACCGTATCTCTGGCAGGAACTGACAGTGGAGCAAATACGGCAATTAATCCACTCAGGCTGTCGCACGGTGATTGTTCCTCTCGGAGTAGTGGAGCAGCATGGTTACCACCTGAGTACTTTTACTGACTGTCATCTTGCCTGGCAGATAGCTGTCAGGATAGCGAAAAAAAGTGAGTGTCTGGTAGCCCCCCTTTTTCCCTATATGTTCTCAGGGGGGACTCTTCCGGGAACCATTAATGTTTACCCGGAAACAGTCGTTCCGCTTCTCTGTGACATAGCCGATTCTCTTTTTCACCAGGGTATACTTAATGTCATTTTTCTTCTCGGACATGGTGGAAGCGAAAACTATCAGGCCCTGATGAACTTCAAACATCTTTATTTTCACAGGCGTCCGCATTTTTCTGATTGTCTTCTGGCTGTGGTTCCGGTCTGGGAATTGTCAGACAACTGGGCAAAACAGTGCAGACAGAAGGGAGATTTCCATGCGGGTATGTTTGAGACTTCTCTGATGATGGTTCTGGCCCCGGAAAGTGTTCATCTTAACCGGAGAACACTGGATAAACCCGGTATTGTTAAGAAAATGAGGCAGGACCCGGACTGGTATCAACTGGTGGAAAAAAATCTGGACCTTTCCTGGGTGGCTCCTTTCGTCACGCAGAGGCCGGAGATAAAAATTGGTGTGATGGGGGACCCTTTCCAGGCAAGCCGCCTTCTGGGAGAAAAGCTTGTCCGGGAACTGGTAGCCAACGGGTGCAAACTGGTTAACCAGATGATCCACCGGAAAAGGAAACAAAAATTCCGGGTGACACCTGTTCGGAAAGCAATTTTTTAAGAAAGGACAAATAGTGATTCCCTGGGAAAAAGAAATTTTAACCCGTGAGGAAGAAGATAAAATCTACCGGAATGCCCTGAGAATTCTTTCAGAGATTGGCGTGCTGGTGGAAAATGAAGTTCTGATTGACCTTCTTGTTTCCCATGGAGCCAGACTGGAAAGAAAAGATAAACCTGTTTGTTTCCCGGAAAAGGTCATGGAAGAGCTGGTAGCCACTTCCACACCACAGTACGATGGAGTGGAAGGATTGGAAACATCCTGCCTTTTCCCCTGGGGAGAGCGCCGCAGCAGAAACAACGGACTGGAAGTAACTTCCGGGACCTATCCTCAGTACTACCTGAACCTCAAAGGAGAAATACAGCCCCATACCCTGAATACAGTGGCGGAGATGACCCGACTGGGTGATGCTCTGCAGAATATTGACCGTTTAGGGGCTATGGGAGTGCCTGCAGATGTACCGGCAGTTTTGGGGCCTCTTTACATGAGACTTTTAGCCTGGAAATATGCCAGTACCAAACCCAGCGGCTGCGGAGAAGTCCGCAGTGTAGAACTTATACCTTATATTCTGGAGATGGGTGAAATTGTTGCTGCTGAAAAAAAGGAGTCGCTACGGAAAAGGACCTTTGCGGAAGTAGAACTGGTTTCCCCTTTAAGATTTGCTTCGGTGGAAGCAGAAATCTTTGTCCAGTTCTGGAAAAAAGGACTTCTGGCGGGAATCGGGTTTATGCACTCTGCTGGTGGTTCTGCACCGGCGACTTTAGCTTCTGTGGTGAGTCTTGATTTAGCGGAATCTCTTTTTGTCAGCCTTCTTTACCGTTACTGCTATAACCTGAGAAAATTATGGTTGCAGACTAACTCCTCTGTGCTGGATATGAAGACAGGTATGTTTCCTTTTGGGAGACCAGAACGGGCACTTGTCATACTTGCTATGGGACAGATAGCCAGAAGGTTAAATGCAGGTTTATGGGCGAGTGCTGTCTATCCGGATGCTAAGGAACCCGGGGTGGAGGCAGGACTGCAGGCTTCTTTCAATACCATTCCTGCTCTGCTTGCTGGTTCAGCCGGCATAGAATGTTTTGGACTTCTTTCCGGAGCAGAAATGAATTCGCCAGTACAGCTGGTTGTTGACAATGAATATGCCGGTGCCCTCAAGAGGATGGCACAGGGATTTGCTGTGAATGAAGAAACACTGGCTCTGGAACTAATCAAGGAAACAGGGCCAGGTGGTTTTTTTGCTGGTAGCCAGCATACAGTGAGTTTCTACCGGAAGGAACACTGGCAACCCCAAATTTTTTCCCGGGAAACGTTGAATTGCTGGCTGGCTGGTTCCGGGAAAAGCGCTGTGAAAAAAGCCAAGGAGATTGCCGAAGAGATTCTTCAACAGGAGCATGTTTGTGGTATCTCAGAAGAGACAGAGAAAGAGTTAGGGAAAGTGATAGAGAAAGCCTGTAAAACGCTGGTCAGAGAAAAGGGGGGTCTATGAAGAAGAATAAGGAAAAACTGGAATGGTGGCAGAAGGCAAGGTTTGGTCTTTTTCTCCACTGGGGTCTTTATAGTCTTTTAGGACGGGGTGAGTGGGTTATGTGGTGGGAAAAGATACCAGCAGAAGATTATGCCAGGCTGGCTGAGAGGTTTCGGCCTGCGGCCGGTGTGGCTGAAACCTGGGTGAAACTGGCTAAAGAAGCCGGAATGAGTTATGTAATCTTGACTACCCGCCACCACGATGGTTTTTCCCTTTTTCATAGCTGTCACAGCTGTTTTAATGCTTATCAATTCTGTGGTAGAGATCTGGTGGCGGAGTTTGTAGCAACCTGTCGCCAGTATAATATGGGGATTGGTCTTTACTATTCACTTTTAGACTGGCGCTGGCCAGCCTATCACCATGGTCCGAATAAAAATTCAAAGGAATGGAGAAAATTTCTCGCTTATGTTCATGGACAGGTGGAAGAACTGGTCAGCCGTTATGGCCAGATAGATATTCTCTGGTATGACGGAAGCTGGCCATACCAGGCAAAAGACTGGCAGGCAAAAAGGCTGAATGCGATGGTTAGAAAATATCAACCTTCCATTTTGATTAACGACCGCAGTACAACGCCGGAAGATTTTGACACTCATTCCGAGCAGAAGATTGAAGTAAAAGACCGACCCTGGGAATGCGTGATGCCTCTTTCTGATTTCTGGTGGGGATATATCCCCGGTGATAAACATCCGAAAACACCCTATCAGGTTATCAGAAACTTAATTCTTTGTGCGTCCCATGGAGGTAATTACACCATCAATGTGGGTCCTGGCCCTGATGGTTCTATCCCGGAGACAGACCGCCAGATTCTCCTGGAAGCTGGCAAGTGGCTGAAAAAAAATGGGGAGAGTATCTACGGGACAAAACAGGGGATTGATAATCAGATACCCACGCCGCTGGCTACCCCCTGGGGAGGGGCTACCCGGGGTGAAAACAAAATGTATCTGCATGTACTTTACTGGCACCGGGAGTTTGTTGTCGCTTCTGTCCGACAAAAAGTTAAACAGGCCTATTTTTTAACTACTGGCAAACCTGTAAAGTTTAAACAGGAAGGAAACCGCGTGTTTTTGACTGGTTTACCAGAAAAAGCTCCTGACCGGTACGCTACAGTTATCGTTCTTGCCTGGTGAAAGGAGGTTGCCTGTTTTGGTCAAAAAAAATATAATGAAAGCACCTATAAAATAAAGGAGGAGAAGAAATGAAATGGATAACGGCAGTGGCAGCTATATTCTTGCTTGGCTGTGCGATAGTTAATGTTTATGTAACCTTTCCTGAGGAGAAGATTAAAAAGGCTGCTGATGATTTACTTGGTCCGGCAGAACCAGGGAAAGTTCCGGGACAGTCCTTATTCCACCTGGACCTGTCTCATAATGCCTGGGCCGAAGAGGTGGGAATAAGCCGCGAGATAAAAACTTCTTCACCGGTTCTTGACCAGATTAAACAAAGACGTGAATCCTGGAGGGAGAAAATTAACGAGTATAAAGCCAGGGGTTATCTTGGTGAAACAAACTCTTTTTCTCTGGTTCTTAAGGAAACACCACCAGCCAGTCTGCTGGCAGAGGTTACCGATTATATGAATAAAGAAAATCAGGAAAGGCAATCCATGATTGCTGAACTGATGAAGATTAACAGGGCTGACCCTAACCAGGAAAAAACCTTCCGCAGTATCTTTGCTGAAGTTATGATTAAAAAATATACACCTGGCGGCGCCTGGGTCCAGCAGCCTGATGGCACCTGGGTCAGAAAAAAATGAAAACTGTTCTTCTCAGTGGCTGCGAGGCTGCTGCCGAAGGAGCCATTGCTGCCGGTTGCCGTTTTTATGCTGGCTATCCCATTACTCCCCAGAACCGTTTTCCGGAATACATGAGCCGTCGGATGCCTGAATGTGGTGGAGTTTTTTTGCAGGCAGAAAGTGAACTGGCAGCGATCAACATGGTCTTTGGTGCTGCAGTAACCGGTGCCCGGGCGTTGACTTCCTCTTCCAGTCCGGGTATTTCTTTGATGCAGGAAGGTATTTCCTATCTGGCTGGATGTGAACTACCAGCAGTAGTTATTAACATCAACCGGGGAGGGCCAGGCCTTGGTGATGTTACACCCAGCCAGTCAGATTATTTTCAATCCACCAGGGGTGGTGGCCACGGCGATTACAGGACTATTGTTCTGGCTCCCTGGTCGGTTCAGGAAATTTATGATTTTACTTATTCTGCTTTTGACCTGGCTGACCGTTACCGCAATCCTGTCCTGATTCTTTCTGATGGCATGGTCGCGCAGTTATTAGAGCCGGTGAAACTGAAGGGAAAACCGAAGAAAACAGTTGTTCCGCAATGGGCTCTCACCGGTTGCCGGGGAAGAAAACCCCATTCCATTAAGTCTCTTTTTTTAACTCCGGGGGTGCTGGAAACCCACAACTGGAAACTGGCTCGGAAGTATGAAAGGATAGAAAAAAGAGAGGTCCGGTGGGAGACATACTACACGGAAAAAATGGACCTTTTAATTGTCAGTTTCGGTATCTGTGCCAGGATTGCTAAGGAAGCGGTAGAACAAGCCAGAAAAGAAGGTATCAGGGTGGGACTTTTCCGGCCAGTGACACTCTGGCCATTTCCCTACAAACAGCTGGAATCCTGTATAAAACAGGTTTTCAAGGTTTTAGTCATAGAGTTAAGTCTTGGACAGATGATAGAAGATGTAAGAATGGTTGCTGGGGAGAAGGTGCGTCTTTTTTTCTATGGCCGACCAGGTGGAGGAATCCCCACCCCGGAAGAGATTCTTAAAGAGGTGAGAAAAAAATGAAACCTGTCTTCACCAGACCCCGTTCGCTCACCGAAAACGTAATGATTTACTGTCCGGGGTGTGGTCATGGCATCATCCACCGGCTGGTAGCGGAACTGATAGACGAATTATCTCTCCGGGAAAAAACTATCGGGGTTGCCCCGGTAGGATGTGCTGTTCTGGCTTATGACTACTGGAATTTTGATGTGACGGAGGCTGCTCACGGTCGGGCTCCAGCTGTCGCCACAGGTATCAAAAGGGTCTTGCCGGACAGGTTTGTTTTTACTTACCAGGGTGATGGAGACCTGGCTGCAATTGGCACAGCCGAGATAGTCCACGCTGCTGCCAGGGGTGAGAATATCAGCGTTATTTTTGTTAACAATGGGGTCTACGGTATGACAAAAGGTCAGATGGCACCAACCACTCCTTTAGGATGGAAAACCACCACCACGCCAAATGGTAGAGAACCATCCCTGCATGGTTACCCGATACGGGTATGTGAACTTCTTAGCAGTCTGGATGGAGTCTGTTATCTGGAGAGGGTAGCAGCTGATTCTGTGGCAGGTATTATAAAGGTAAAGAAGGCTCTCCGTCAGTCTTTCCTCTGTCAGTTAGAAAATAAGGGGTTTTCTCTGGTGGAAGTTCTGGCTGCCTGTCCCACGAACTGGAAGATGAGTCCCGCTCAGGCTATGAAATGGATTGGAGAAGAGATGGTGAAATATTTTCCACCGGGTATTTACAAGAAAACCTGGTGAAAAGGATGAAAATATGATTTTTGTTCCTTTTTCTTTAATACTTTTGCTCCTTTTCCTCTTGCTTCTCCCTTTTTTCTTTTTCCTCATCCAGGTAGAGATAATCAGAATGGCTCTTTCCAGGTTAGGGCTTTCCCCGGCTCTGGCTTTCTTTATCGTTTTCTTTTCCCTCATAGGCAGCACCATCAATATCCCTCTGGTCAGTCGGCAGGCAGAAACTTTTCCCTACCCCTGGCCAGAAGTCTTTCCTCTGTTTTCACCCTTCCGCATGCCACAGGTTCCCCAGCAACAGATTATCGCGATTAACCTGGGTGGGGCAGTAATTCCGCTGCTTCTCTGTGTCTATCTTCTCCCCAAGGCGCCATTTCTACCGACTTTTTTTGCCACTTTAATCTCTACACTGGTTTGTTTTCACCTTTCCCGGATAGTGCCAGGTATGGGTGTGACAATCCCGGCTTTTATTCCGCCTCTGGTAGCAGTTGGCTGTGCCTACCTTTTTTCGCCAGGGAATAAAATTCCTGTGGCTTACATCTCCGGTGTAATGGGAGTGCTTATTGGAGCAGATTTGTTAAATCTGCCGCATCTGGGTAATTATCCCGGGATTATGAGTATTGGTGGAGCCGGTGTCTATGATGGGATTTTTCTGGTGGGCATAATTTCTGCTTTGCTGGCATAAAGCAAATGGTTTCAGGAAAACTGCCGCTGCGCGGCTGGCCAGAAGAAGAAAGGCCAAGAGAAAAACTCTGGCGGCAGGGTGAACACCGCCTCACAGATACAGAATTGCTGGCTATTGTTCTGAGGACAGGGACAAAGGGGCAGACTGCGGTAGAACTTGCCAGAACAATTAAAGAAAAATTTGGTTCCTTCCGCAACATGAGTCATAGCAGTCTTCAGGAATGGCTAAGGATTAAGGGGCTGGGGCCGGCGAAAATCTGTCAGATTAGAGCCTGTCTGGAGATAGGAAGGCGTCTGGCCAGTGAAGAAAGCGGGGTGAAGGAAAAAATATCCTGCGCCCGGGATATATACCGGTATTTAGGGGTAAGAATGAGGGACCTGAAGTATGAAATTTTCCGGGTCTTACTCCTGGATTCCAGAAATCGCCTGCGGGAAGATGTGGAGATAGAACAGGGTACGGTGAACCAGGCGCATCCCCTTATCCGGGAAATTTTCCAGCTTTCCCTGGAGAAAAGAGCAGTCTCCATTATCTGCGTCCACAATCATCCTTCCGGAGACCCGACGCCAAGCAGTGAAGACCGGCAGTTTACGGAAGCGTTGGTGCAGGCAGGAAAGGTTCTACATGTCCGTGTTCTGGATCATTTAATTATTGGCGACAATCTGTACTACAGTTTTGCCGAGCACGGTTTAATTAAAGGATGAATCTTTTGAGCAGATATATTCCCCGGACAAAAATTATCTGTACTCTGGGTCCAGCCAGTTCCCGCGAAGAAATTATCAGGAAGATGATGCTGGCCGGGATGGATATGGTAAGAATAAATTTTTCTCACGGCAGCCACAAAGAACATCTCTACCGGGTAAGACTGGTGAGAAATCTCAACCGCAAATACAGAAGGGCAGTGAAGATTCTCGGGGATTTGGAAGGGCCGCGGCTGAGGATAGGAAGACTTCCTCCTTTCGGAGAAAGGATTCTTTTACCCCGGCAGGTTTACTGGTTGGTCCAGGGTGAATCTGATGACTTAAACTGCCTTTCTTTTGATTATCAAGGTTCTCTTTCTCCTCTGGAGCGGGCAAGATTTGTTTATCTTGATGATGGAACTATCATCCTGAAAGTTTTAGGTCTGGATGAAAAAGGGCTAAAGGTGCGGGTGATAGAAGGTGGCAGGTTGAAGGAAAGAAAAGGAATTAACATTCCAGATGTCCACCTGTCTTTTCCCGGCCTGAGCCAGAAGGATGCAACTGATATTCAATTTGCTCTGAAGAATAATTTTGACTACCTGGCGCAGTCATTTGTCCGCTGTAAGGAGGATGTGGAAACAGTGAAAAAGGCAGGCAAAGGAAAACTACCTGTTATCGCCAAGATAGAAAACAGGGAGGGGATTGCCAATATAAGAGAAATCATCTCTGTTTCTGATGGAATTATGATTGCCCGTGGAGATATGGGCGTAAGTTTACCCCTGGAACAGGTTCCTGTCCGGCAGAAGGAAATAATTGCTCTCTGCAGGGAAATGAAAAAACCGGTGATTACTGCTACTCAGATGCTGGAACATATGGTGGAACATCCAGTAGCGACAAGGGCAGAGGTAGCAGATATTGCCAACGCTGTTCTGGACGGAACCAACTATGTAATGCTTTCTGCAGAGACAGCAGTAGGTCGTTATCCGGTTCAGGCTGTGAAGATTATGAATAAAACCATTTGTTTTACAGAAAGATGGCAGGCTGCTAAACGTTCAGTGAAAGACATGCTGTGAAAAGTTTTTCCTCCCACTGGAAAGCAAAAGAATTACCGTTCACCAGTACCAGCTGCGGTTTGTCTGGAAGGTTCAGGATTATCCGGGTGAGTTTTATTTCTTTCTCCGGATAGGTTATCCGGCACTCCTTGCCAGTTAATCGGGCCTGGAATTTCAGAAATCTGTAATTGCCTTTTTCGTACTGGTAGCTGATGCCGTCATCAGTATAAAGGTCAAAATCAGCCTGGCCATCAGAATTAAGGAAAACCTGGCAGGTGAAAGGTTCTTTTTTTTCGTCTACATACTGACAGATTGGTCCTAAAGGCAGGATAGAATTTTCCCTGAGGAAAAGGCCTCCTCCGCGGTTGGGTGGTGGTATGTAAGTTATCTTCTGGTTGCCATCATAAACATGGCCAGTCCAGAAATCAAGCCAGCGGCCAGGTGGCAGGAAAATTTCCGGTGAAAAGGCAGAAACAAGAAGTTGTTCTCCGAGGAAAAAAGCGTTAAGACAGTTAGATAGTTCCGGTATTTCAGGAAATTCTAAAGGTAAAGGTCGTATGATGGGGATGCCTGTTTTATGCGCCTGAAAGCAGCAGGTATAAAGGTAGGGTACCAGCTGGCTGCGCAGGCAGGCATAATCAAAGAAAATCTGGTATAACTGGTCTCCTAAAAGCCAGGGATGCCGGAAATAGTTCCAGGAATTAACCTGTGCCCAGGGAAGAAGAAAGCCGTAATGAATGCCCTCTTTTGTGGTTACCTCCATATCACAGGTTAGCAATCCATGACCGGACATTGCCAGATTCAGACAACCACCAAGTGTTTTTGCTCCTCCCCCGGTATCCCCTGTCCAGGTGCCAGTATATCTCTGTAATCCTGCCCAGCCAGCCGGTGTAAAACAACATGGTCTTTTTCCAGTATAATTCTTAAAACCTTCATACATCTGCTGGCTATAAAGTAAAGGGTAAAGGTTGTGCATCTGGTTATCTTTCATCCCGTTAGCCCAGAGGCGGTCCGGGTGTTCGCATACCTGTAAAGCCCCATCCTGTTTGAAGAAATCAACCCCCTGGTCAATAAATTTCTTCAGATGTTCAAACCAGGGCTGTTCCGGTCTGGTGATTTTGTCCAGGTAAACAGGGTGGGTGAAATGCTGGTCTTTCTCTGTATCGTCAGGTGAAGAATTTTCTTTCTCTTTCCTCGCAGTCAGGTTTCTTTCGGCTTCATAAGAAAGGTCATAATCGTTGCAAAGCCATAGTTCTACCTTATAACCCAGCCGTTTCAAAGCAGCCAAAAAGGTATGAGGACCACAGGCAGCGTAGGAAGGAAAAGGAAACCTTTCCGGATGCCAGCGTTTCTCTGTAGAGTAGTCATAGTATGTTTCCATCCAGCCGGGTTCCAGACCGATAACATCACAGGGAATTTTCCTTTCCCTGAATTTTACTGCATCAGACAGCACCTCAAAATCATTGGCCTGTGTCCGGCAGATAAACCACAGGCCAAAGGACCACTTCGGAGCAAGACAGGGTCTGCCAGTCACTGCTGTGTACCGGGCAAGGATACTCTTGTAGTCCTTACCGGTAAAAAGGAAGAAATCAACCGGTCCCTCAGGGATAAAAATTTTTAACTTTCCTGGCTGGTTCTGACCGATATCCCAGGTATGCACAAAGGTGGTGTTGAGGAAAAGGCCATAACCGCGGCTACTCATCAGGAAAGGAATGGGAATATACTGGGTGACGTTTTCAATGGACATCCTCACCTTAATACCGGAACGTTCCAGTTTCTCCCGGACTAAGTCCCCCAGTCCATAGAATTTTTCCTTGCTTTGCACGAGAAGAGAAAGCACATACCCTTTTGTCAGGGAGGAAACTTCACCACTGACTATGGTTTTCCCCTGTAAAGTCTTTAGCTGGAATTTATTTGCTTTAAGTTTTAGAAGACTCCTTTCTTCGCCAGGGTTAAACTCTAACCGGTGCCAGTTCTTTTCAATAAACCCGTACCTTTCCAGTCCAGAAACACTACCTGATTTCTGCAACAGGGTGATTCTGAAAATACCATTCTTCCCATCTTGAATCCGCAACCGGAAACCCGCCATAGAAACCTTCCTTTTCCCTGATTATACAACTTTCAGGTATTTTCAGAAAGCCAGGGTGGCTCCGGTATAAATCATGCTTGATTTCTCAAATTCACCAAAAAGGGTATTTGCTCTTCCCGCGAAGTAGTGAATTCCTCCGTAGATGGTAAGGTTATCATTGACCTCATAACTTATCCTGGGACTGACCCGCCAGTCTCCATTGCCACCGAAAACAGCCAGAACTTCCGGTTTGAGTCTTTCATGGAAGAAATCCTTGGCAAGCTTAATCGTAGCCATCGTCTCTACCTTGTTAATAGGAGCCAGGGTAGCCGGGTGAAGAAGATGGTTGGCTCCAGCTGTATCTTCCTGATTGATGGACTGGATGAACTGGATACTGACTTGTAAGTCTGTGAAAAGATACTTATCCAGACCAAGCACATAGGAGAAATTATTCTGTGTGGTGTTTCCTGTGGCGTTATTATCACCACCTACTGGATATGGTTTATCCAGGGTGTAAGCACATTCTCCCCTGATGGTCAACCCGGAAAGTCTACCTGTATTGATGGCTTTCGTGAAGGAAGCACCAATTATCTGAACCCGCTGGTAGTTATTACTCCGTAAAAGTGTCCAGGGATTAGGTGGTGGTGGTGGAGGAAAGGGAATCTGTCTTACAGTTACGCTGGGATAGAATTCCCGGCCGTACTTGTAGTTAAGTGTATATTCCCAGCCGTTAATCACATGCTGCCAGCGGAAGGCAAAATCAGGGTCATGGAAACCATCTTCAGGTAGATTATCTACAACCTGGTAAGTAACCCACGGTGGTAGGACCGGCGGGGGTCTATTGGCTACCCGGTAAACAAAAACATCTCCATAACCAGCATTGAAATTAGCCTGGTGGTCAGGGATAAGAAGAAACTGGAGATTGCCATCAGTAATCGGGCTGAATTCCAGTCTTAACATCCACAGAGGTATCCGGTATTCACTGGCATCATCCAGGCAAGCATAACGGTTGTCAGCTGGATTGATACAATCCAGAATTCTTACCCCATCGGCTGTTCCCCAAACAACCTGTTGTCTTCCAGCCCTGACAAAAATCGGTGCTTTCTTGTAATCAAGGAAAATCTCTCGGAGCCAGAGATTTCCGGTATTGGTGGCAGTACGATGAGAACCATGTTTATACTCGCCGGCAACATCATAGACGCAATCATAAAATTTTTTCAGGTTGAAGAAAAGTGAAATATCCTCCGTGAAGTCAAAGGTGCCTTTAATCTGGAGACTGGTATATTTTTTCATCAGATGGTCGGGTTCGTTGAGATGGAACCCGAACTCGGTGTTGAGATAAGTATTGACAGACAGCTGATTCTTTTCCCAGGCACCAGCAGAAAAACTCAGACACAGCATCGCCAGTACTAAAATTGCTCTTCTCATTTTTTCTCCTTTTTACCATTTCATTTTCTGGAGATTTTCTACCGTAAAATCACTTTCCTTTAAGCCCTGGTCAAACTTAATTTCTTCATTGACCACAATAGAAATGTCATTGGTGCGTAAGTCTTTGCCTTCAATGATAATCTGAGCAGGATAATTTTTTGGTCCCGCCAGCTGGTAGGAGCGGAAAAGCGTCTTGTAGATTTTGCCGTTTTTGTCGTAGACTTCCTGGAAGAGACAGCAACCATCACTTTTTCTCAGCCAGAATGTTCTCCTGGAGCGGGTGGTTGTCTTTCTTCTGGGATAGGCTTCAATCACATAACAGTCCTGGTCTGCATAATATGTCTTCTGGTCATACTCTGACTTGTAACCGGGAAACTTCTTTTCTCCGATTAACTTATATGTTTCGTAGGAAGGTCTCCAGGAAGTAATCTCTTCCACGGTAAAGACACTACCCATGAAAGAGTCATCATCGTTAGCCGGGGAAGTCCGGCGTGCTTTTTTCAAAGAGGGAAGATAAAGCCATTGTTCCCTTTCTTTTTCCGGGTCAAGATAGGTCCAGGTGAGGATGGAAACACCCTTGACTGCTGCTGGTGAGACAAAGGCAACATAATCTTTGTAATCAATACCGTGACGTTGCAGTATTATTCTGGCACGGTAGCCGTTTCTTTCCCTTCTCATTTTTCCCCGGTCAATGAGGATGACCTTGTTGTTACTGGTGTAATCCTGGGCAAACCTGGTGTACTGAATTTGGTACCAGATATCAATCAACTGTTCTGCAGTCATCCCTTCCTTTGGTTTCGGCACTTCTCCAGCCAGGAGTAATTTCACCCCGGCAACTAAAACAGCCAGCATTATCCATTTTCTTCCTGCCATTTTCCCTCCTTTTTATGAGTTATATTTTTCTTCCTTGCTTACTTCAGATGAAAACAGAGCCGGTAGCAAAAAAAGTGCTGCCACCATGTTTAAAATAAGAAGACAGGCCAAAGTTATCCCTAACTTTGCTTCCATCTTTACCGGAGAAAAAATCCAGACCAGAACCCCTGCAGAAACGGAAGCAGCCGTGAAGAATACGGCTTTTCCAGAACTCAGAAGACTGCGGCGAATAGCCTCCTTGTTCCTGCCCTCATCCTTCATCCGACCAAGGATGTAGATGCCGTAGTCTACACCCAGTCCGATACCCAGAGAGGCTAAAGGTAGAGTTTCCACGGTCAGTCCTGCTCCCATAAAACCCATCACACCAAAAGTTACCAGGATGCTGTACAGAAGTGGCAGAAGCAGAAGAAGACCTTGCTGGAAACTGCCAAGAAAGAGAGAAGAGGTGACCAGGATTACCGGTGTGACAAGCATCAGGCTCTGTGGGATACTCTTTCTTATGACGTCATTAACAGCAGCCAGCTGGCCGATGATACCACCAGGAAAAAGGAAATTAACAGTTTTTGTCCTGTGGTTTGTTGCTATCCAGTTTTTTGTTGCCAGTAACAACTTCTTGATGGTGGAACTCCGATGGTCTTTCAAATCAATCTTGATGCTGGCATGCCGGAAATCAGGACTGCAGACATGGTCAAAGTCCCCGGGAAACCCAGAAATAGAATAAAGAAAAAGGTACTCACCGATAGTGGCATCTTTTTCCGGAATCCGGTAGTGCTCAAACTTTCCTTCGTTGAAGACCATATTAAATCCTTTCACATAATCAACCAGGGAACTACCCCTTCCAGCTTCTGGAACCTGCTGCAGGAGATAAGACTGGAGTGATTCCATTTCCCTGAGAACTTCTGTGCTTAAAAGAGCTTCAGGTATGTTACCCTCTACCATGATGTAATAGGGGTCTGTCCCTCCAAAGTTTCTGTTAATAAAAGCCTCACTGATGTTGTAGTGTGTATCAGGGTAAAGAGCTGGTGAACCTGGCTGTTCGTCACCTACATGTAACCTTAACAATCCCCGGACTCCGAACAAAGCAGAGACAGAGAAAATAAGGAAGATTACTTTTTTTCTTTCTGTTATCCAGCTACTGATGTGTACCATCAGGCTGTCCAGAAAACCTGGTCGTTGTTCTTTTTCTATTTCTTTTACGGGTGGAAGAGGAAGGAACGAAAGAAGTGCCGGGATAAAGAAAATAGTGGTCAGAAAAAGACTAAAAACTCCTACAGTGGCAGCCAGAGCCATTGTCTGCAGTAAACGAAACGGGATAAATAAAAGAGTCAGAAAACCCGCACCATCGGTCAGCAAGGAAATAGAACCCGGAATCCATAGGGAAGAGAGAACTTTTTCTCCAGTCTGGTACCGGTGAGAAGACTTTTTTGCCTCCTCGTAGTATCTTTTCAAAAACTGCACACTATGACTGACGCCGAGAGCCAGTACCAGAAAAGGTACCAGGATGGTGGATGGTGAAAGGCTATATCCAGCTATAGCCAGGCAGCTCAATCCCCAGAGGCTGGCCATCAGACCACTGAGAAGAGGGATAATTACTCCTCTTTTGGAATGGAAAGAAAGATAAAGTAAGCCTGCTAAAATAACCAGTGAAAGAATAAAAAGGTGGCCCATTTTCGGAAGATAAAAGTCCAGCCAGCCCTCCAGAATAGGTCGGCCGGAGTAGTAAACTTCTATTTCCGGGCCGGAAATGGATGCTGCCAGGCTTCTCACTTTCTCAAAGATTTTTCCGGACGCAATACCTGAGAAAAAGTCTGCCTGGATAAGGGTAGAGGTCAGGTCCTTAGAAACAAAAACGCCGTAAACCATGGGATTTCTCTTGACAGTCTCCTGTAGTCTGATTACTTCTGCGGGTGTTTCTGGTACTTGTGGCATCAACCGTTCAATCTTAAACCCTGTCTCGTCAGCCTGGATACGGCGCATTTTATGCGCAGCCAGGCCATTGATGCGGGAGATATTCACCCCTTCTGTAAAGTATAAGTCTTCGGTCAGCTGGTAGACTTTTTTCAGGATTGCTGGCTGAAAAATTGTTCCTTCCTTAGCCGCGATGACAATAGAAACCTGGTTCAAGCCACCAAAAACCGCCTCTAATTTTTTCTGCACTTCCATGACAGGATGACGAAGAGGAACGAAATCACCCAGGCTGGTAGCAATCTGTAAACGGCGTAGAGGTAAAAGGGCTACCAGACTTATGAGCAGAGGCAAAGATAAGAAAAAGATTCGGTGCCGGATGACAAAACGGGCCAGTTGTTGTTTCATTTAAGGAGTTCCTTTTTCACCTTGCCACTGCCGGTTTTCGGCAATTCCGAACGGGTTTCAATAATGGTGGGAATCTTGTAACGGGCGAGATGCTGGCGGCAGAAACTGGTGACTTCATACTCTGTCATCGGTTTTCCGTCCACTGTCACAAAAACAGCCTTTACCGCTTCCCCTCTTACAGGGTCAGGGACACCGACTACAGCCACATCCTTAACTTTAGGATGTTGCCGCAACACACCTTCCACTTCCGGAGCAAAAACATTCAAACCGCCAACGATAATGACATCTTTTTTCCTGCCGACAATGTAAAGATAACCCTCTTCATCAAACCTGCCGTAGTCCCCGGTATATAACCAGCCATCCTTGATTGTTTCAGCTGTCAAGTCTGGCTGCCGGTAGTAACCAGGAGTGACAGGCCAGCCTTTCATAATAATTTCCCCCACCTCGCCAACCGGAAGTTCGTTACCCTGCTCATCAATAATTTTCACCTCGATCCAGGGAACAGGTTTACCGACTGAACCTGGTTTAATTTTCTCCAGTGGCATCAGAACATTGGGGGCAGCAGATTCTGTGAGCCCATACCCACCGACCAGCAATGTTCTCGGACAGTGTTTACGAAAACGAGATAGCAACTCGTACCCCCCAGGGGCTCCAAAAAGGGAAACCCAGCGCAGAGCAGAGAAATCTGCAGTCTCAAATTCTTTCAGGTTTACCAGACCAGCAAAATGGGTTGGTACCAGAAAAGTAAAAGTAATCCGGTGCTGGACCAGTCCCTGAAGTAAATCCAGTGGTGAGAGTCTTTCAATTAAAAGCATAGGAATACCCTGAAGGATAAGCAAAGGAGCACAAATACCACCATTATGGGATAAAGGTACCGCACACATCCCAATATCTCCCGGGATAAAGTAGTGGTAGTAATTCATGGTGGCACAGGGGCTTTCCAGATGCCGGTAAGTCCACATCACGCCCTTGGGAATTCCGGTGGTCCCTGAAGTGTAGAATATGGCTGCCAGCTCACTGTCTGAGATTTCAGTAACAGGGAAAGATTTCCTGGTGGGTTTGAGGTTTTTCTCCAGGGAAAGGGCTGTATCATCAGCACTGCGCGTGAAGATAACATCTCTCAGTCCTGGTACCAGCGCCATCAATTCCTTGCGGTTTAAATCCCTGGCTGGCTGGGTAAGGAGGTAATCGCAGCCACTGTGACTTAAAAGAATAATCACCTCTTCCAGTTTAAGGCGGTTGTCCAGGGGAACAGCCACTGCGCCTATTTTGAATAAAGCCAGATAGGTAAAAACATACTCCGGGATATTGGGCAGGTAAATTCCCACCTTCGTTGCCTTTTCCACCCCGATTTCCTGAAAGAAATAGCAGTAACTGTCCACAATTCTGGATAGATTTTCAAAGTCAAGGGAGATTTCCCGAAAAAGAAAGGCTCTGTCCGAGCTGCGAGAGCCAGCCAGTTCCGTCAATATTTTCCCAGGGTTCATATTTCGCTCCAGCTTGAATAGTAAAATTTTATCATTCATATTTTAACATAGAATAAAGCGATGTCAACAAGGCGATAAGGATTGACAAAAGCAAGAGAAAATATAAAATAAAGGTGAATCCAGTAACAGGTAGTGTCATGACTGTGAAAGAAAGATGGCTGGCAGCCTTGCAACTGCAAGGACTGGATAGATTACCCTTCTGGCCGAAAATTAATACTTCTTATCTAAGAGCGCACTCAGCAAAACTTAAGAACTGGCAACTAAAGGATTTACATTATTGGATTGGTAGTGACCGTCATGAATGGATTTCTGGATTTATCAGAGAAAAAAGGAAAGATACCTGCCTGGAACAAAAAGAAGAAAATAGGACCTTCTGGTGTGTCTACCGTACAAAATATGGTGATTTAACAGGAGTAATGAAGTTTGACGAACCCTCGCAGTCCTGGCATCCAGTAGAATTTCCCATAAAAACAAGAGACGACATTAAAATTATGACGGAATGGTTTAAAGATGCGTATCTGGAGATTGATGAGGAAAGACTTGCCAGCGCCAGACAAAAACTGAGAGAAATTGGCTCAGGGGCAGTTACTGCCCAGTCTATTGGTACAACACCGTTGATGCATTGGGTGCAACATCTGGCAGGGATAGAAAACTGTCATTATTTCCTTGTTGATTATAAAGATGAGGTAGCGGAACTTTTTGATGTCATGGAGAAGAGACTGCTGAAGAATGCGGAGATTCTTGCAGAGAAAAGCCCTGCTGATATTTTATATCTGGTGGAAAACACATCCACCACCCTTATCTCTCCCCGGCAATATACAGCTTACTGCTATCCCCATATTCTGAAATGCTGTCAGACATTAAAAAATTCTCAAAAATTACTTGTTCTGCATATGTGTGGACATCTGAAAGCGTTACTCCCAGACCTGGCAAAACTTCCTGTGGCTGGCTTTGAAGCCTTCACTTCTCCACCGGTAGGAAATACAACACTTCTTGAAGGAAGAACAGTATGCCCTGACAAATGTTTGATTGGTGGGACAAATGCTATTCTCTGGACAAAACCTGCAGAAACAATTATTAAAGAACTGGAAAAGGAACTTCAGGTCCTTCCTCATCACAGAGGAATCGTAATTACTTCTGCTGGTGTAATGCCACCTTCCTGCCAGGCAGAGACAATAAGAAAAGTCTGTACCTGGGTGAAAAACTACACCATTAAATTATGAACTAATTTACTTTCAGAAAACACGGAATAATTACTGTTAATACTGGGAAAGACATAGCGGCAAAGGGTCAGATATAAGGTGTATTTTTCTTATCAGATGCCACAACAGTTCCTCTTTTCTCTGCCGCAATGATGTCTCCGCATAAAGGTTTCTTGTCTCCCCGGGGTCTTGTTTCAGGTTAAACAGTTGCCCGTATCTAATCCCTGCTGTGGGATAAACATTTATTTTCCATTGTTCTGTCCGCAGTGTCATTACAGCCATATATGGACCGAAAGGTGAACCAAATAATGGTTCTATATCAAACATATCAGCGTAAATACTTTCTTTCCCGACACCTGCAATAATATTTTCTGACCAGTCTGTACCCTGAACTCCCGAATTTACAGCTAATCCAAGAAAACCAGCCAGTGTAGGATAAACATCAACCAGTTCCACCAATCCGTCAATTTTCCTGCCAGCACAAAAGCTACCTGGCAATTTTATCACCAGGGGAACCCTCAGTAACTCATCATAATGAAGGGAAGGTTTTCGTAAAAGCCCATGGTTTCCAAGAAACTGGCCATGGTCGGAGGTGGAAACAATGACGGTGTTTTCAATTTGACCTGTTTGTTCCAGCGTTCTTATGAGTTTTCCCACACAATCATCTACCAGACTGATGCTGGCAAAATAATGCTGAATAATCTTTCTTTGCACCCATTGCGGGTATTTCTCCCCTATGCCAATTGCCTCTGAGGCAGGAGGTGGAATAAACTGTTTTTCCACTCCTTGCTTATAATCAGGTAGCGGTATACTTCCCAGTTCATACCGGTCAATCTGCTCTTGGGGGGCTTCAAACGGGTGGTGAGGTGCCATAAAGGAACAGAATACAAACCAGGGATTTTTATTTTGGAATTTTCTGATAAAGTTTTCTGCCTGCCCGGCAATAAATGTTGTTGGATGGGCGCAGGAAGGATAGGGTGACACCTAGAGGTCTCCAGGTCCTTTATCAGTCAGTGGTTTAACCTGCCTGTTTTTCAGTTCAGGAAAATTTTTTTCCAGCCAGGAGTGATAATTACCAGGCAGTATGTCCTCGCAACCCACGTATTCTTGAAAAGTGTAATTTTCTTTAAGCGGGTTATCCGGGATAAGAATTAGCCGGGCATCTCTGGCGAATCTCTTCCAGTCAACTACTGGAATATCACTTCCCAGCTGGTTTCTGGTGTACTGTTCTGGAGTGAAATGAAGCTTACCAGAGCAAGCCGTGTGGTATCCATGGGACCTTAAAAATTCTGGAAAGGTTGTTTCCGAAGGTGGCAAGACACCCATCCCTCTTATTTTGATAGAAGAAGGATACCTTCCTGTGAATAAACTGGCTCTGGATGCCATGCAAACAGGACTTTGACAGAAGGCATTGGTGAAAAACAATACCCTGCCGGGCGATTTTATCAATATTTGGAGTTTGCACAACCTTATTTCTCATAAATCCCAAACAATCAGCCCGGCACTGGTCAGTCATAACCCAGAGTACATTCGGTTTTTTTGTAGCCCTGGTGTTCTGCCTGTTAGTTTTCATTAGAGCCAGTACCAGATTCCGTAAAAGAAAATCTTGCTGTATTGTATCAGAAGGTAGCAAAAAGGTGAAGTTTGTGCCTGCCAGCAAAAACAATGCGTTTCCTGTCACTGGTTCAGTCTTTACTGCTGCTTGTCTTAATGAGCTTGACACAGAAAAATGTTTTTTGTAGATTTTAATACGCTATGGTAAGAAAATTTACCATTTCCCCTTCCTTGTTGGTTCTTATCCTGGTTCTGGCAGTTGGTGCTTTTCATTTTTATCTCAAGAAAAATCCTGAGGAAAGTCTGGTGGAGAAATATGCTTCCTACCTGTCGCTTCCCATGGAAATAGTCGGCAAAACCGCACCGGAATGCGAGTTTTTATTACTTTCCGGTGAGAAGGTTAATCTGTCTGATCTTGTCGGGAAAAAATGTATTGTTATTAATTTCTTTTCCACCTGGTGTGAACCATGCCGGAGGGAAATCCCCTCGTTAAACAAATTTTATGGCAAATTTTCTCCTGAACAAATGTTCATGGTAGCCATTAGTTCTGAGAAAAGGGAGACCGTAGAGAAGTTTTTAAAAGAAAACAAAATCAGTTTCCCTGTGGCTGTAGATAGTGGAGAGATTGAGGAAAAGTTTGCTATAGATTCTTATCCCACAACAGTGGTCATTGATACCCATGGCAGAATTCGCTTTTATGAAAGCGGAGCCATTTACAACACAGCAGTTACTCTGGAGCCAGTTGTGCAGAAGGTAATCACTCTGGTGGAATCTGGTAATGGTATTTCCAGGGAGGAATTTCTGAGAATGAGCAAGGTAGAATCTTCCCTGGGACTGAAACCAGAAAAATCAAAGAAAAAATTGACTGAAGAAGAGAAAAAAATAGCAAGAAAAATCTATTGTCCGAGGGGTTGCGGCAGGAATTTAATTGACTGTGACTGTACCATGTGCAAAAAAGCTATTGGGGAAATGAGGGAAGAAATGGAGAAAGGAAAAAGCGAAACAGAAATTGTCAGGATAATCAATACTCGCTACTGCGCTGTGAAAAATGATTGAAGCAAGAAATGTCTGTGTCAGTTATAAGGGGCTGAAAGGAACAATTAAAGCCCTGGACGGGTTTAACCTGACAGTAAAGCAGGGTGACATTTTTGGACTCCTGGGTCCCAACGGTGCAGGTAAGTCCACCGCTATGTACACCTTACTGGGATTAATTAAACCAGATTCCGGTACTGTCAGGGTAATGGATCAGGAACTTTCACCGGGCAGCAGTTTATTTCAATACATCTGTTATCTTCCTGAAGAAGCACATTACCATCTGTACTTAACTGTGGAAGAAGCAATTACCTATTATGCTGAACTTTATGGCTCCTGTCCCTCCAGCCAGCAAATCCAGAATCTTCTGGAATGTTTTGGTCTTGCCCAGTTTAAACGCTTGAGATTAAATCACTGTTCCAAAGGAATGAAACAAAAAGTTGGTCTCATTCAAGTTCTTCTGAATGAGCATGCAAAGCTCATATTTCTTGATGAACCAACAAGGGGTCTTGACCCGCTGAGCACTGCTCAATTCCAGGATATGCTTGTGGAAAAAAACAAAAGTGGTGTGACTATTTTCCTTAATTCGCATATCCTTTCTGAAGTGGAAATGATATGTAACAGAGTGGCCATCATGGACAAAGGTCATGTAATAGTGGAAGATGAGCTGAAATTGCTGCTTGGTTTCAGGCAGCAACAATATGAGGTGGAGTTTGAACCCTGTTCTGATATTCCGGACTGGATCAACATCAGAACAAAAACAGATTCCTCGGTAAAAGGATTAATTGGCTATGAACATCTTAATGATTTCTTTAATTTTCTTCAACAGAGACAGGTGAAGTTATATCTCTGTTCGTTAAAGAAGGCATCGTTAGAGCAGGTATTTACCAGCATCATAACTGGAGTATCAGGTGAGAAGGAAGATACTGGCAAATATAAAGACTGATTTAATCTTTTTTTCCAGAAATGGTTTGCTACTTTTAATTTTCACTATTCTGGTGACGCAAACTATCATGAGTATCTTTTTGCGAAACCTTCTGGGCGCATATCGCGGTAGTGTATTTGAAACCATTAAGAATTTTACCGAGACCTTTAACAATTTTGGATATATCCTTGTTGTCGCTCTTGGCATTATAACTATCTTCAGTCACAGCAGCCAGCGTTGCCTGAAAATGGTTTTCACCAGGCCCTGTCCGCCTGAAATCTGGATGGTTTCTCTTGCCCTAAGTATCGCCATTGTAGCAACAGCACTTTTTTTTCTTTCTTTTTTCGTCGGTTTATTGCTGTTTGTAGTGGAGGAGATTCCGTATCAATCTGGACTGGTTTTTGTCTGCTTGCAAAAATGGTGTGAGGCGTTAATTATTTCCTTTTTTCTTCTTCTTTTAGGTCTGGTTATCCATCCGCTACTGGCAGTTTTTCTTATCAGTGTGATGAATGAGAAGACGCTATACTGGCTTCAACTGGTCATCAAAGCTGCCTTACAGAATGCCTCCTCCTTCAGCAGGGCATTCCTGCTGGATCTGGCAAGAAGTCTGACCGGGCTTTTATACAGAATAGTCCCGGTTCAGGTTCCTTCCGAAGAGCAATTCGCTGAGATAGCAAGAAGCTGGATTGTTCTGCCCAAAGATTGGGTTCAGCTGATAATTTTTGTTGCCTATACTTTTACTTTCTGCTGTCTAATAATTCTTCTGGCAAGCGAGGTTTTGAAAAGGAAAAGGCTGCTGTGACTATACCTTGTAAATCTTGACGGAAAACAGGATAAAGGGTAAAAAAATAATATGAAGCTTTACAGATATTACAGACTGCTTCTTCTCTGCCTGCTTGTTCTTAGTTTTTTCTGGGCACCGTTGCCGCACTGTGACCACTTCTGGAGTGATGACAGCTGTCCCGGTTGTCTTCTTAAACTTTCCTTCAGTGGAAGTAATATCACTGCCATTGTCATCCTTTTACTCTTTCTTCTGCCTTTCTTCCTGTCTCCTGTTTACCGGTATAAGTTGCCTGTTTCTGTCAGCAGAAGGTATGATTCCCGGGCTCCTCCCCTGATTTGACCAGGTATTTTTTTCTCCCTTTCTAAAATCAGGAGGCTTTATGAAAACTTTTAAGTACTTACTACTGTTTTTGTTATGGTGCAGTATCGTCAGGGGTGAGGAATCCGTGAAAGCATTAAAAGAGGAACTTCACAAACTCACAGAAGAACTTTCCACTATTACGAGAAATTACGAAGAGAGAATCAGAACGCTGGAAGAAAAAATAAACCAGCTGGAAAAAGCAGCAGGTTCACAGCCCGTGAAATTCACGGAGGTGAAAGAAAAGAAAACTTCCTCCCTTAGTTTACCGGACATCAGTGTTATCGGGGATATAAGTGGGTTTTTCGGTCCGGACAGAGAAGGGGATGAGAGCCGGAATAAAATTTTTTTACAGGAACTGGAATTGGGTTTACAGGGATACCTTTTCCCGGAGGTGAGAGCCGACGCTTTTGTCTGTCTTCATCGGCACCAGGATGGAGACTACCAGGTTGAGCTGGAAGAAGGTTATGTTAGTTTTCTAAACCTGGGACACGGTTTATCAGCCCAGATCGGGAAAAAGCTGATTCCTTTTGGCAAGATTAATCCTGTCCATCCTCACCACTGGGATTTTGTGGATAGGCCTGCCGTACTCAGAGAATATCTTGGTGGGCATGGTTTAGCCGGTAATGGACTCAACATTTCCTATCAGTTGCCGCTACCTTTTTTCGCTCAGGTAGAAGGCGGTTTCTGGCAGGTGGAAGCTGAACATACACACGGACCAGAGCCGATGGCCAGTCCGGCAGATAAAGTTTACTCCGGCAGAATCTGGCTGGCAGGAGAACTCGGCCCGACAGAACTGGAGTTAGGTTTTTCCGGTCTTAAGGGATATGGTTCCCACCACCAGGACCATCTGGACAAACTTTCTGTTTACGGTACGGATTTGACACTTAAATACCTTGGCAGGGGTTACCAGAGGTTTCTCTGGCGCAGCGAACTTCTTCACTGCGAAAGAAAAATTCCTCTGGGAAGAATCAGCCACTGGGGTGCTTATACTTTTTTAAACTGGAGATGGGATAAGTACTGGAATGTTGGTTTTCGGTATGACTGGGTACAGCCACCTTTCCCTTCTTCCCTGCGTTCTCCGGAGAAAAAAAGCAGTTTGATTCTCACCAGAAATCTTTCTGAAATGAACTTACTACGGCTGCAGGCGCAGACTGACATGAAGGAAGATTTTGGCGTGTACTTGCAGATTCTTTTTGGGATTGGTCCGCACAGCCACTTACTGGAGTAGGTAACATGAAGGGAGTAACAATGAAAAAACTATTCTTTATCATTTTGCTGCTAGCCTTAAACACGGCTCAGGCTGAGAAAATCAGTGTGGTAACGACCACTTCTGATTTAGCTTCTATTACCAGGGAGATAGGTGGTGATAAGGTGGAAGTAGTCTGCCTTATCAGTGGAACTCAGGACCCGCATTTTGTGGAGCCCAGACCATCAATGGTAATTAAAATTAAAAAGGCTCACCTGGTACTGGCAGTAGGAATGGATTTAGACTTGTGGGTTTATACTCTTCTGGATGCTGCCAGAAATCCTGTGGTCAACACCGGTAAAATTGGTTTTCTGGACCTTTCCGGACCGATTGACAAACTGGAAGTTTTACCACCAGGAGTAAAGGTAGATGCTTCCATGGGTGATATTCATCCCCTGGGTAACCCTCATTACTGGCTGGACCCGGAAAATGGCAGGCTTATCGCCAGGCAGATTGCCCGGCGGTTGAGCCAGTTGTCACCGGAAAACAGCGACTACTTTAAATCTAACCTGAAAACTTTTGAAGGAAGGATAGATTCCCTTATTATCACCTGCCGGAAAAAGATGGAAACGCGGGGAGAGGTAAAAGCGGTGAGCTACCACAGGAGCCTTCCTTACTTTTGCAGACGCTTCGGGCTGCAAATTGTGACGGAACTGGAACCGAAACCAGGTATTCCTCCCAGTCCAGCCCATCTGGCTGAGGTGGTGAAGATAATGAAAAAAGAAAATGTGCGGCTTATCCTGATGGAAGTTTTCTATAATCGCAGGGTGGCTGATTTTGTTGCCAGGCAAACAGGAGCAAAAGTAGTTGTTTTCCCTAATTCGGTAGGTGGCAGTCCTGAGGCGAAAGATTACTTCAGTCTTTTTGAGACTATAGTTAACCTGATAACCGCAGCACTGACACCATGAAACCAATAATTTCTTTGCAGGATGTCTGCCTTGGTTATAAGGGACAGGTGGTAATTTCCTCTCTTTCCCTGGACATCTATCCAGGGCAATACTGGGGTTTCATTGGACCAAATGGTTCAGGAAAGACTACGACTTTAAGGGCTATCCTCGGATTTATTCTCCCGCTTAAAGGAAAAATATGGAAAGAAAAAAATCTGGTTTTTGGATACTGCCAGCAGAGAAAAGCAGGAGAAGAAATAGTTGGTTGTACTGTCAGAGAAATCACTTTGCTATCCAGGATTAAGCAGGCTGGTCCAGGTCGCAGGTTCAGCGAAAAAGACCTGAGGGAAGTAGAAAAATGTCTGCGTTTATGCGGGGTGGAAGATCTTTCCGAAAAACTTTTTTCCCAGCTATCAGGTGGTCAGAAGCAAAGAGTACTTTTAGCCAGGGCTCTGGCAACCCGACCACAGGTTCTACTTTTGGACGAACCGACCACAGACTTAGACTGGAGAGGTTCCAGGGAATTTCTGGAACTGGTAAGGGAGGTAAGAAGCAGATTTCATCTGACGGTTATTCTGGTCAGTCATGAACTTTTTAGAGTGATTAACCAAGCGGAGCACTTTCTGTTTCTGGGAAGAAATAATTTGCTGAAAGTAGCTGATAAGAACCAGCTGAATTCTGAGCTACTGTCAGAGGTTCTGGGGACCAGCATCTGCCTGGAAAGGGGGAAGGAAGGTATTTCCATTTCCTGACAAAGGATTATAATGTTTTCCGAGCCGTTTATGCAGAAGGCGCTTGTTTCCGGGATAGTGGCGGCTGCAGGCTGTGGCTACCTGGGCATTTTTGTTATCTGGAGAAGGATTGTCTTTTTATCTGTGGCTCTTTCGGAGGTGGCGGCACTGGGGGTGGCAGCTGGGTTATTCCTCGGGGTAGCTCCTGCTCTCCCGGCTTTTCTTCTCACCGGGACAGTCACCCTGATTCTATGGAAGACCCTGGAAGGGCAAAGAGTCTTCAGTGAGGCAGTTGTTGGTTTTATCTATGCTTTTGCTGCCGCGTCTTCTGTCCTTTTGATAGCCAAAAATCCGCTGGCGGAAGCACATGGGATTGACTTACTTTCCGGTAATATTCTTTATGTCAGTACCGCTGATGTAATCATCATGGCTACAGTTATCAGTGTTGTTTTACTTTGTCAGATAATTTTCCAGAAAGAGTTTATTGCTGTCACCCTGGACCCGGAATTTACTTTCACTCTTGGTACTCCGGTTGCTTTGTGGAACTTTGTTTTCTTTGCCTGTCTGGGTATAGTGATTGGTCTGACAATGAAAAATTGTGGTCTACTTTTTGTCTTTTCTTCTCTTATCATCCCTCCGCTAACTGGTCTCTGGCTGACTGTCAGAATAAGGCAGAGTATCCTGGTATCTGTAGTCACAAGTCTTGTCTGCGTAATCAGCGGACTGGCTGCTTCCTGGAGGTTTGATTTACCCAGTGGGCCAACGATTGTTGTTTTTTATGGAATTTGTTTTTTCCTGGCAGTTCTTGTTTCTCTGTGGAAATGAGTAAGTTCTGCTTTTTGATATATTGCGCAAGGTACCTGTTTTCTTCGTTATTTTTCTAATTCTATTTCTGCCAGTCTGTTCAACTGGTGAACAGTGGAAAAGGGAACAAAACAGTCTATTTTATAAGGGTAACTGCCTGAATTGTCGGGTGAAAGAAGCCTTATAATATGGAAATAGAATTTCTCTCCTGCTTTTATCCCGTCCTCTAAAATCTCTCTTCATGGTAAGGGGCTCTCCGTTTCTCGGGTTCTGGATAGTGGAGTGAATTTTTGCCTTTAATTTCTATACCAGTACATTGCTTGCCTGGTTTAGCTCACCATGGGAAAGGGAAACAAACAAGCCTGTGGGATTAAAAGCATATCGTCTGTAAAGAGCAGCCCTGCGCCTGGAAACAAATATCTCCCGGTGACCATAAGGGAAAATAGTTGGTGAAGTGACCAGTTTTTTGTGTAGCAGAAATAAAGACATTGCCCATCTTGGGCAATCCTGGCAGTATAATTCCTTTTTGTTCCGGTATTGCTTCCTCTTGTGTACCAGTCAGAGAGAATAACTCCTTTTTTCCGATCACCTTTCTCAAAATTCGTATGGGCACAAGACATACAGGAGATTTTGTTTCCTCGATATTTCTTTTTACCTTCCTCCACATATGGCCAGATGGCTTTTTCCCACATCTCTATCCTTTTTCTGCAGGGCTGAGTGTTTTCTGTCGCTTTTGCTTTTTCCAGACAGTTTTTCCCTTACTTCCTCATTTCCTGAGTAACCGTAGAATGTTTCCGCGTTAGGAGTGTATTTTTTCTGCGAATGATTTTTTGTACCGTATATCTTCTCCAGTCCGGGTCTTCCAAGTTATAAGAAGTTGGGAGAAAACTGTAATACATTTTACCGTAAGTGTGGATATAGAGCGGAAAAGATTATTCGAAAAGGTAATCCGGTACGCAAAATTTTCCTGTGCGGCATAAGATATGTTATACTACCTTAGTTTGTGTACAAACCATCCAATGGCTAAAATTGCTTTCTTAGGGGAAAGAGTCAGTCTGGAGTTCTTCCGGCTGCTGGGGGGAGATGTTTTCGCGGCAGAAACAGTAGCGGAGGCAACCACCTGGCTGGAAGAACTGAAAAAAAGAGGTTATGCTACCATCTTTGTCAGCGAAGAAATCTTTGAACCAGAAGTTATGAAAAATTCTTTTCTCCAGGGTGAGATAGTGGTTTTACCAGCCTGGAAAAAACATCAGGGTACAGGTCAGCGGTTGATGGAAGAACTGATAAGGAAAGCAACAGGAATTAAGTGAAACAGAAATGAGTACAGGAAAGGTTATCAAGGTAGCCGGACCTCTGGTCCAGGCATCTGAACTGCAGCACGCCAGGATGTATGACATGGTAAGGGTTGGACCAGAATCTCTGGTTGGAGAAATCATAAGTGTCCAGTCCGGGGTAGTTTCCATCCAGGTTTATGAGGAAACAGAAGGACTGAAGGTAGGAGACAGAGTAGAGGAAACCGGACAACCGCTTCTGGTGGAGTTGGGCCCAGGACTGCTAAAAAATATTTTTGATGGTATTCAACGGCCACTTTCTCAACTTGAAAAACACGGAGATTTCATTCTTCGTGGAATCCAGATTGCCAGTTTAGACAGGAACCAGAAATGGGAGTTTCAGCCACTGGTGAAACCAGGCAGCATCTGTCAGGCTGGTGATATCATCGGGGTAGTACAGGAGACACCTTTGATTGCACACCGGATAATGTTACCTCCCGGAGTTTCCGGAGAAATTGTGGAGATGAAGAGTGGTTCCTTTACCGTGGAGGAGCCAGTAGGAGTGATTAGAACAGAGACCAATACCAGAGCTATCACCTTAATGCAGAGATGGCCTGTAAGGAAAAGGCGCCCTTTCCGGGAAAAGAGACAGCCTGTGGAACCACTGGTGACAGGTCAGAGAGTGATTGATACTTTTTTCCCTATTCTCAAGGGTGGTACTGCCTGTATTCCGGGTCCTTTTGGTAGTGGTAAGACTGTTGTTTTGCACGCCATTGCTGAATGGGCTAATTCTGAGGTGGTGGTCTATATCGGCTGCGGGGAAAGAGGTAATGAGATGGCTGATGTTTTGATAGAGTTTCCCAGGCTGAAAGATCCATCCTCTGGCAGACCTCTTCTGGAAAGAACAGTTCTGATTGCCAATACTTCTAATATGCCGGTGGCAGCCAGGGAAGCATCAATCTACACGGGTGTTACCATAGCCGAATACTTCCGGGACATGGGTTATTCCGTGGCTTTGATGGCTGATTCTACCAGTCGCTGGGCGGAAGCCTTGAGAGAAATTTCCGGAAGAATGGAAGAAATGCCAGGTGAGGAGGGCTACCCAGCATATCTGGGTACCAATGTGGCTTCTTTTTATGAAAGGGCAGGACGGGTGCAATGTCTCGGACAGCCTGACCGGGAAGGGTCTCTGTCTATCATCGGCGCTGTCAGTCCCCCGGGTGGGGACTTAACTGACCCGGTGGTTCAGATGACCTTAAGGGTAGTCAAGGTTTTCTGGGGACTGGATGACCGGCTGGCTTATCAAAGACATTTCCCGGCTATTAACTGGCTGAACAGTTATTCCCTCTATGATAAGACTGTTATCCCTTTTCTCAGCAAGCATATCAGTCCGGAGTTTGCAGCGATGAGAGACCAGGCTCTTTCCCTTTTACAGCGAGAAGCTGAACTGCTGGAGATTGTCCGTCTGGTTGGTATGGAGACACTTTCTTCTGCAGATAGATTAGTTCTGGAAACAGCACGTTGTCTGAGAGAAGAGTTTCTGCACCAGAGTGCCTTTGACGAGCGGGACGCTTACACTACCTTAAAAAAACAGTACTTAATGCTGCAGTTGATTATGAAGTTTCACAGTTTAGCCTGGCAGGCGCTGGAGCAGGGAGTACAACTGGAGGCCATAAAATCTTTACCGGTGCGCCAGAAAATGGTTCTCTCCAGGTATATCAGCGAAGATAACCTGCAGGAGTTTACTGCTCTGGAGAAGGAAATTGTGACATCTTTTGCTCAGCTCAAGAAGAAAGCAAAATAACTGCATTTTCAGGTAAATTTTTATCAGCTATGCTGAAGAAACCTGTTACTGTTTTGCAGTTTTTTCTTCTGGCTTCTCTGACTTTTTCTTTCCCGCTTCGGGATACAGCCTTTCTTGATTCTCTGGACCTTTCCGGTACCTGGCTTTTTCAGGAAGACCCTGATGATAAAGGGACAACAGCTGGCTGGTTTAATACTGGCTGGGACCGTACTGGCTGGCGGAAGGTGACAGTCCCTGGTATCTGGGGGAAAAGGCCTGGTCAGGTCAGTTATCCTGTTCCTGTGGGTTTAAACTGGTATGCTAAATCTGTGCTTATTCCCCGTTCCTGGAACCAGCAGATTCTTGTTGTGTTTTTAGGTGCAATGCATGTAACCGATGTCTGGGTGAATGGAGAGTATCTGGGTGTCCACCGGGGTGGTTATACCCCTTTTTCTTTTGAAATTACTAAATATGTTCAACCTGGAAGGAATGCAGAGATAGTAGTCAGAGTGGATAACAGACTTTCTGAGGAGACTGTTCCCGCACTTCACCTGGGCTGGCAGTCTTTTGGCGGTCTTTACCGGGAAGTTTACCTGGTGCACAGGCCAGCTGTTTATCTGGATAATTTAGCCACCAGTGTCCGCATACTGGAAGAAGGAAGATGTCTTCTGACAGTCGAAGCCCTGGTAATAAATGCTACCGGGAAGGAATACCAGAGTACGATTTCTGGTGAAGTCAGAGCGGAAACAAAAGTGGTAGGTCTTAGTCGCAACCATGTTAATGTCAAACCAGGCAGCAGTGTACCGGTAAAGCTCCAGTTTTCTCTGGAAAATCCTCGTCTGTGGTCTCCAGATGACCCCTATCTTCATACGTTGAACCTGGAATGGAAATACGGCTTGCTACAGAGAATTTCTTTCCCTCTTGGTTTGAGAGAAGTTACGATCAAAAATGGTTTTTTTTACCTGAACAATAAACGTTTGTGGCTCCAGGGTTTTGGTCAACATGAGGAATATCCTGGTTATGGTCCCTGTTTAACAGAACAGTTACGGGAAAAAGACTTGTTTCTCCTGAAAAATGTCTTTCATTGTAATTTTTTGCGGCCTGGTCATTACCCCAATCATCCGCTTCTTTACGAGCTCTGCGACCGGCTTGGTATTATTGTGTTTGCAGAAATTCCTTCCTGGCAGATTAAAAAGATTTTTGCGGAATCAGAAACAGCCTGGCGTTTCTGGCTGAAAGGACAGATTGAGGAAATGATAAAGACTTTGCGGAATCACGCCAGCGTTTGTTTCTGGGCAGTAGCTAACGAACAGCACGGAACACCTGATTATAATGAGCAGGCTACCGGTCTGGTACGTTCTCTGGATAGGAGCCGGCCAGTGAGTATTGTCTTTGCTTCTACCGCAGAACTGGCTTATAACCACCTGGTGGATATCCTGGCAAGGAACTTTCACTACGGCTGGTATCACTCCAAGAGTGTTTACGCTTTACGGGAAAACCTTCCTCTTATTCTTCAGTCTTCTTCAGGTAAACCTATCCTGGTTGCCGAGCAGGGGGCGCTGGCTACTGCTGGAAAATTAGATGGTGGTTATGGCGACCAGTCCCGTGGTTCAGAAACCTACCAGGACCATGTGGTGCGTTTTGGTTTTCAGTATACCGCCACCAGTTCAGAACAAATCTGTGGTATCTGTCTCTGGACACTCAGCGATTTTCATCGCGCAAACAGCATCTGTGCCCATGGTATCCTGGATGAGAAAAGACAACCTAAACTTCTGGCCTATACTGCGGCTAATCTTTTAAGAGGGCAAATAAAACTTTTCCTCTGTGAAGAAAATGCTCTCTGTAAGGCTGATGGTTTCTGGAAAGCTTCTTTACGTTATTTTAACCCGGAAGGTTTGAGGATGAAGAATCTGACTGCTACCTGGAAGATTATGCGTGGCTTTACAGAGTTAGCCAGAGGTTATGTTAACTTTGATATACCAGGGAACAGACAGGCAGAAATACAGACCATCAGCTTTCCTGTCACGGGAACAACTCCCGGGGTTTTACATACCTGCTGGGTACAGCTGTTTGATAGTCAGGGTCAATGGCTTTATACCAACAGCAGTCCCTTTGATGTAGGTGAGGCTTCCCGTCCTGGTCTTTTGAAGATTCAGGCCAGAGTATGCGGTGAGCCCCCGGAAACTACTTATCTTCTCTTTAACGATATCAGGGTGCCTGTTTATCCCTATGTAGGCCTTATTATTCCTTTACCTGCTGGAGACTACCCCCTGGTATTGAAATGCCCTGACTATCAGGAAATTCAACGCACAGTGAAAATTGTTTCCGGAGAAAGTACTGAGCTTCTGGTAGATTTTGGCGAAAAGGGTAGAGTTAGTTTACCAGAAATTACCGGTTCCAGAATCCTGGCAAATGCCAGAAAAGGTTTTTTCTACAATCTGCCATGACCAGAAGCAGGCGGCCTGGGTGGATTTTTTATCTTTTTCTTGTTATCAGTCTTTGCTGGATCTGGCTGGTTGTCTTTCGCTATTTTGATGATGATGAATTTCAGCATACCCATTTATCCTGGCTTTTAGCGCATAATTTTATTCCCTTGCGCGATTTTTTTGAACACCATGTCTTTCTTTACCACCTTTTGCTCTCCCCCTTGATGCGTCTGGGTGATGGACCGGGGTTACTTTTTCTGTGGCGTTTTCTTAGTCTTGCCTGTAGTTTGGCAACAGTCTGGGTTATTTTCTGTTTTTGCCGGCGTCAGGATGGGACGGTGCCAGCTTGCATTTGCACCTGGTTGCTCTTTTGTGTACCAATGTTCACTGCCAAGATGATAGAAGCCCGACCGGAAAGTCCAGCCATTTTATCCTTCACTGTAGCAATTTTACTTGTCTTGGAATGCAACAGGCAGTATCTGCCCGGGCAAAAGGCTTTCCTTACAGGATTGCTGAGCGGGCTTACTGTTTTGTTTTCGGCTAAGTATGTATATGCTGTCTTTGGTCTGGCTCTGGTAGTGGCTTTATTCTTTGGCGCGGTATCATTTTTGTTTGTTGTTGTGGGTATGTTAAGCAGTGGGCTGCCACTTTTCCTTTACCTGACTGTAAAAGACCTTTTCCCTGAGTTTATCAAGGCGGTAGTTTTCAACAACATTTTCTGGAAACACAGTTTTTCTCCGGCTGGCTACATTTTTGAGGCTTTCACCACTTCTTCCGGATTAATGGGGCTGGCTTTTTCCGGCATTCTGGGTGGTTTTTTCCTCAACAGGTCAGAACGTAGCCTTTTGCTTCTGGGACCATTGGGGGGAACTGTTGCCGGCATTTTCTTGCTTCCTGAGCCTTACCGACAGAGTTTTCTTCCTTTATTCCCGGTACTGGCCATCGGTTGTTCCTTCCTTCTTTCTCGTGTTGTTAACTCCTTCGGTCAGGGCGGAAAAACTTTTCTTGCGGGACTGGTTCTGTTCGGTTCTTTACCAGGTCTTTTACAGATACTTCCAGAATTTTCCCGGAGTAACAGAAAGGATTTACAGACTATGGCTCTGGTAGAAAAGTTAGACCCCTCAAAAGGACCTGTGTTTGATGGACGCGGGTTGATGTTTTACCGCAAGCATGTGGGTTTTCATGCCTGTATGCATCGGGGAATTATGGCTATGATAGATACGAAAAAATTTGCTGAACAGACAATCAGACAACTGACTCAACTGCATTATCCTGTGGTTATTTTTGACTACCGGGTAAAGGAAATGCCGGTGGAAATAATCAATTTCCTTAATTCCGTTTACCAGCCCATAGGTGAGAGTGAAGTTTACATGCCAGGATTGAGTATTGACCGCTCTTTGCTGGCTTTAGAGGGTTCAGAAATAGAAATCCCTGTCTCCGGTGATTATCGTATCAGCTGGGTGGGACAACAACTGGCTATTGACGGGAAGACCGTAGAGAATAACTCCACTGTTTTTCTGGAATCTGGTTTACACCATTTTCAGGGTAAAGGTTTTGTGGACAGACTCTCTCTGGTACTCATCGAGAGGAAATAAACGGAGAAAAATGAAAAAAGAGGAAAAAAGCCTGGAAGTGATTATCTGGATAGTTTTCTTAATCTCTCTGGCATTCTTTCTCCGGTACCTTTTTGTCTGTCTTTTTTTCCCTTATCCACTGCATTACCGGGAAGGGGTGGTGACAAACTGGCTCTGGCAACTGGCAAAAGGAAAATCTCTTTACCCGCGCATAACTTTCTCTGGTCCGTTTGTTCATAACCCTTATCCGCCGAATTTTTACCTTTTGAGTTTACCCTTTTATTATCTTTTCTCCAGATACGGTATCTTTCTACCGGCAAGATTGTTAAGTATGCTTTCGCTTCTCCTGAGTGCAGGTTTGATTTTTTCTCTGGTAAAAAAGAAGGCAGGAAAGACTCTGGCGTTAACTTCAGTTAGCCTTTTTCTTTTTTCTCCAGTCACTGTTTATGTCGCCGGCAGTCTTCAACCGGATACTACTGGTTTGCTTCTTGTCTTAGCGGCTCTCACCGTAAGTTTTCTTACTTCCTTCAAATACGGGGCAATTTTTTCTGGCTTTTTGGCTTCCCTGGCTTTTTTCGTCAAACCTTTCTTTCTGGCAGTAACCTTTGGTTGTGGGGTAGCCTGGAGAGAAAAGAAGTATGGTTTGACTTACCTTTTTTCTTTTTTCCTCTTTTTCTCTTTATCCCTTCTGGCAATTACCCTTTGCTGGGGACACACTTTCTGGCAACATTTCTGGCAGCTGAATATGTCTGGCTTTTCCCCCGGGCAGTTTTTCCATCTTCTGGTACAGGTTTCTGGTCGTCACATTATTCTTTTCAGTATCGTAATTTTCTCTTTGGTCACCCAGAAGAAACAATGGTGGCAGTTTTACTTGATTTGTGTTTTGCTGGCTATTTTTTTCAGTTTGAAAACCGGTGCTGAAGAAAACTATTATCTGGAACTGCTGGCTGCTGGAAGTATATGTCTTGCTTTTCTCCCAGGAGAAACTGCGTACCGACTGGTAGTTTATCTTCTCTGTCTTGCTCAACTTTTTCTCTATTTGCCTTTGAAACCTGCTGCGGTTTTTACCCGCACCTATGGCCAGGAAGTTCCGGCAGCGGTTTCCAGTCTTACTCCTGACTTTGCTCGCAGACAGGTGGGCCAGCTCATCTGTTCATCACTTTCTCCTTTACCTGAACCAGTCATCAGCGAGGATGTTGGTTACCTTTTACTCTCCGGTCATGAAGTTTTTTTCCAGCCCTACCAGTTTACTCAACTGGCAAGGCTTGGGAAGTGGTCGGAGGGGATAATTCTCCAGATGGTCAGGGAGAAAAAATTTTCAGCCATAGTATTAAGCGCAGAGAGTTACCAGGAAAACTCTGTCTTTTTTTCTCCTTCTTTCCTCAAGCAGGTTAAGAGCTGCTATGTAATCAGCCGCATTATCGGAAACTACTATCTCTTAGAGCCTGTGCGATGAGGCTGGTTTCATCAGTATATGGTAAACTACTAAGGTCTCTGGAGGGAAAATGTTTCTTCTGGCTTTGCTTTGTTCGCTTTACATGGGCTGGTCCATGGGAGCCAATGATGCTGCCAACTGTGTGGGTGCGGATATTGGTTCCGGGGTAATGTCCTTACGCAATGGAATTATTCTCACCTGTTTTTTCAGTTTTCTGGGAGCGGTTTTTTTAGGCGGACAGGTAATTAAAACCATTGGCAAAGGTATTGTTCCTCTTCACAGTCTACCGTGTGAACAGGGTCTGCTTATTACCTTTGCTGCTATCTTTGGAGCTGCCAGCTGGGTGACATTAGCAACCTACCTGAAGTTTCCTGTTTCCACTTCGCATGCCATTGTTGGTGGAGTGGCTGGTGCTGGATTAGCCTGCCATACAATTATTGTCTGGGGGAAAATGAAGCAGATTGTGATTTGCTGGATAGCCACTCCCCTGGGTTCCGCCTTTCTCGGTTTGTTACTTTATCCTCTTATTTTCTGGTTTTTCCAGCTGCCCTTGCTAAGAAGAATAAGGGAAAGACTGCTTGTAGTGTTGATCTACCTGACCAGTATTTACCTGGCTTTTACCTGGGGTGGTAACGATGTGGCTAATGCGACAGGGATTCTTACGGGAACAAATCAAATGTCCTCGCAACTGGCAGCCCTCATTGGTGGTTTTGCTATAGTGCTGGGTGTGGTAACCTGGGGAAGGCGGGTGATTGAGACGGTTGGTTTCCAGATTACTCATTTAACTCCTGTGATGACTGTGGCAGCTGAGATAGCTTCTTCATTGAATGTGCATCTTTATACTATCTGGGGTATCCCGGTTTCCACCTCCCATTCTATTGTGGGTGCTATCTTCGGAGTTGGTCTGGTGGCAGGGATTAAAACCCTCAATCTGAGGCTGGCACGAGATATTTTTGTAGCCTGGGCTTTTACGCCGGTGGCTGCAGCTTTTATCAGTTGGTTTATCATTAAATTGGTGCTATTATGGAAGTAAGGAGGACATATGGCAAGAACACATAATATTTTAGCCTGGCTGGGGGGAAGGGAGGAGAAAAAAATTCTTACTGATGCCCTGAGCCATGTGGCGAAATCCTTACTGTGCGTGCAGGAAGTGAAGAATAGTCTGGAAGGACTGGCCAGGGGGGATGATACGGCTAAAAATCAGGCGATAGATGCGGTCAAAAAAGCAGAACATGAAGGGGATGAAATCCGGCGCGTAATGATGGAAGAACTTTCCCGGGGAATTTTGCTACCCCCTGACAGGGAAGACTTAATGTTTCTTAATGAGGCTCTTAACGATATTGCAGACAATGCCAAAGGTGTGGCGCGTCTTCTGGAGTTTGTTCCGGAATCGTTTCCACCTCCACTTATGCACGCGATAGTGGAAAACAGCCTTCTGGCGGTGAAGGCTGCGGAAAAACTGGAACAGGCGATTATGGCTTTAGTACAGGATGGTACAGAAAAGGTTCTGGAATACTGTGCCCAGGTTGAGACCCTGGAAGAGGAAGGGGATGACCGTAAAAGAGAATTGATGTCTTTTCTCCTGCAGTCGGCTCTTTCCGGTCCGCGGCTACTGGTGGTTTATGAAATCATTGATACTCTGGAAGAAACAATAGACAGCATTGACCGGGCTGCTGATCTGGTACGGATACTGGCTATCAAAGCCCGCTGATTATCCCATAGCCACATCCAGAATCATCATGGTGACAAAACCAATCAGTGTCCCCAGGGTGGCTAAGTCTGTATTCTCACCTAACTGCGCCTCAGGAATAAGTTCTTCTACCACCACAAAAATCATGGCCCCGGCAGCAAAACTTAAGGCATAGGGTAAAAGCGGTCTCATAAGCAAAACTAAAGCTGCTCCCAGAACTGCAGCCAGTGGTTCCACACTACCGGAAAGCTGTCCGTACCAGAAACTTTTGCCCGCCGACATACCCTCCCGCCGTAAAGGTAAGGACACAGCGGCCCCTTCCGGAATGTTCTGCAATCCAATTCCCAGGGTGAGGGAGATAGCTGCTAACAAAGAGGAATCTGTACCACCGAAGGCACCAGCTGCAAAACCAACACCTACTGCCAGCCCTTCCGGTATATTATGAAGAGTGATAGCCAGAACCAAAAGGATAGACCTCTGCCAGGAAGTTTTGATACCTTCCACTGCGGAATCAGAAAAACCAGGGTGTAAATGAGGAATAATTTTATCCAGTCCATAGACGAAAAACCCTCCTGCAAGAAAACCAGTAGCAGCAGGTAACCAGGAGGGCAATCTAAAGGCAGAAGCAAGCTCTATCGCCGGAGCAAGCAGTGACCAGAAACTTGCTGCTAACATCACTCCAGCTGCAAATCCTAACATGGTATCCAGCATTTTTCTGGAGACATTACGAAAAAAGAAGACCAGAGAGGCACCCGCTGCAGTCAGTCCCCAGGTGAAAATAGTTGCCAGGAAAGACTGCCAGACCGGGTGAAGCGTTTTAAACCATGCAAGCAAAAGCACTCCTTTTTCTATAGTCTACCTTAACTTTTGGTTTTCTGTCATTTTTCTTTTTACCGGAAGCAAGTATAATATGGCTGGGTGAAAGATTATGGAGAGCAGAAATTTACTGGAAAACCTGGGTGAAACTCTGGGCTGGCTTGGTCCAAGGGTTGGATTTGTGATGATTCTGGCCAGTGTCGGTTACGCCATGGCTGGAGGCAGTGGCCAGAAAGTCGCTGTTTTTGCTGCCTGCGGGTTAATCTCTTTTGCCTTAGGGTATTTAATGTCCATGTTTTTTAATCTGGAATAATTTACCAGGGGGTGAAATGAAAAGAATAAAGAAAATTCTCTGGCCAACTGATTTCAGTGAACTGGCCAATCAGGCTGTGGAGACTGTTTGCACTCTGGCAGAGGCTTTTCGTTCCCGGGTTATCATCTGCCACATTGTCCAGCCAGTACCTGTATCTCCTCCTTCAGTGACTTTTGATGTCGCAAGTTATGAAAAAGAAATGTTGAAAGCTGCCAGGGCTAATTTGCGGCAGCTGGCTATCAGTCTGAGAAGGAAGGGAAAGCAACTAAAAATCAAAACATTGACGGAAGTAGGCCAGCCAGCGGAAAGTATAACCGGGATAGCCAGCCGGTACCAGGTGGATTTAATTGTTCTCTGCACCCATGGTCGTACCGGATTCAACCACTTCCTCTTTGGTTCCGTGGCGGAAAGGGTGATGCGCACCAGTCCGTGTCCTGTTCTGGTGATTAGAGCCAGAGAGAAAAAAGCAGGTAAAGACTGAGAAGTTTTCACTGGAGAATCATTTCAGAAAAACAGGTATCAGAAGTAGAACCAGGACAGTCAACACCAGCAAAATAGTCACAATTATAATCTGCCGTTTAGCCAGACTCCAGGCAGTGTACTCTGGTTGAGAATTGACTCTGGCAATCTCTTCGGCAATCCTTGCTATTTCCTCAGGTGATTTCCCTTTTAGCTTTTCCTGCCAGTTTTCTTCAGTCTTTGCCACATACACCCCTGTGTACCTGTTATTTAATTTTACCCACCTTTCGCGTCCAGTCAAGAAAAAAGATATCTGAGCTGGTTATCAAAGAGTGCTCTGTGCTATCATAAAAAGATGGTTTTTCCGTAGTGGCAAATAAGAAGACTTTTCCCGTCCAGGGAGGGGAAATGTGCGCAGGGGATAGCCGTGAAGCCAGGGGGTAAAAAATAGTTAGCGAAAGTTTTGACAAAACTCTACCAGGAGGGAGACATGAGAAAATTGCTATTGCTGGGAATAATTTGCCTGGTCGCAGAGATTGCCAGTGGAGAAAACTGGTGGAATGAAAACTGGACTTATCGTTTGAAAATTACCTTAAGAAATTCAAGCACCAGGGACCTGAAGAATATACCTGTAATTGTCACCGGCGAAACACTGAGAAAAAAAACCGGTCTTCTAAAGGAAGTTATTGCCACCAGTTCTCTGCGAGTTACAGAAGTTAATGGTCAGGAAGTAATAAGTCAGGTAGATGAAAAAGATGGAACTGGAATTTACCAGAATCCAGGTAATGGTCAGCTGGACAAAGATGATGAGATTGTTTTCCAGGTCAGTCTGAAACCAGGGGAGGAGAAAGGCTTTTTCCTTTATTACCGGGAAAAGGCTGCGCCGGTGGTTGAATATCAGACTGATGTGAGGTTTGAGAAGGTGGTTTACGGAGAAAAAAATCGTTTGTACAACGGGCTACTGGCAAACAAATTGATGGCAGTGGGAATTCGTGGAACAGGGACGGAAAAAGAACCTGATGGCAAACTGCGGCTCGGTGGTCTGGGTAAAGCCTCTATCACCAGTCTGGTTCTTAACGGCAAGGAACTTATTTACCAGGGACATTCCTGGGGCTGGAATCTCCTGGGTGGCAGCTACACCATGGTCTCCAGTCTTTTGCCCTGGACTGACCCGGAACTGGTCATTGATGGTCCGGTGCGCAAGATTGTTGTCTGTAAGGCAAGCGGGATAGACAGGGATTTCACTAAAGAAGTTAATCCCAGCTGGACTCTTTCCGGTAAAGTCACTGGAGACTACTACCGCTTTTTCGCTCTTTATTCCAATTTGCCTTATGTTACTGCCACGGAAACTGTGGTTATTAAACAGGCAGACCCAAAATACTCTGCTGTCTACGAGTTTGCCTGGTGCCCTACCTATCCGCGCGACTGGGAAAACGATGTCTTGCTGGTGCCTCTGGCAGGAAAGGCTGTTACGGTGACTTTCCCTGAGGAACGAAATTACCAGACGAAAAAAGCTGAAGAAGGCTGGCTGGCATTTACCAACATCAAAGAAAAACGCGGTCTGGCAATGTTTTTTGAGCCGGAGAAAGCTTCTGATATTACTGCTGATTTCCATGCTTTTCATCTCAAAAGAGAACAGGTTCTCGGCAGTGACTGGAGTAAGAAATACGCTCATGTTCAGGTGCGTTTCTGGTATAAATTTGATAATTTCAATCTGAAGACTGTCCAGGAAAACCGTTTTGGTTTCTGGGGTGTCACGGAGGAGAACGCAGAGACAATCCAGATCCTTTACCGCTTTCTGTGGAACAATGCGCTGGTGAAAGAAGCATCTTTTGGTTTCCCGGAAGAAAAACCAGGTAAGTAGATGACTTATCATAAAATAACTGTTAAAGGGTGGCTGGTTGGTGGGGTCTTACTTGCTTTACTCCAGGATATCCTCTCCGTTCCTTTAGGGATGGTTGTTTATCGGGCTGGTTCCCTTGATGGTTTAAGTACTTCTGGCTGGGAACGGATAATCAACACGCCAGAAGTAGTCTATGTCCTCACTCAGGAAAGCCCTCCGGGAAAGGCGATTTCCGAAAAAGCCCGACAGAGTTATCAACTTCTGAAGAAAGCCGGGAAGAAAGTCATTCTGGATATCTGGTGGGGACCTGACGGTGATTATCACTGGGACAGGTTCAACTTTCCTGATATCGCGCAGGATGAAAGGGTGAGAGCAGAGTTTTTCCAGGAAGTGGTAGAAAGTGTCTTGCAGGCTGTTGGTGTGGAGAATCTTTATGGAGTACACCTTCTGGAAGAAACTGGTTTATGGTATGGTTATGAAAAGACTGTCCATCCTTATTATCAGGTGCCCGGTCTGCAGACTCCCAGTGTGCGCAGGTACGGTCCCTTACTCAGGAAAGAAACAGGCCTTAACCTTGACATGGCTCCCATCTGGAATCAGGAGGAACGTTTTGCTTTCTGGAGGTGGGCCTGTCGCAGCATTTCCTCAGCAGCCGCGCACCGTGTATTTGGAATGTATTTGAAAAAGAGGCATCCTTCCTTGAAAGTTTTCCATTTTGAAGGGTTGCCGGATGTCGCCACTCAGAACTTTACTGAGTACCAGGTTATGTCAGGCTGGTATGATGGTATTGTGACAGACAACTATTCTTCTCCGGAAGTTACTTACTGGCTGGTGGCTTACCGCACCATGGCACCCCAGGCAGAAATAGTCTCTCTGGTGGCAGGGTATTTTGGTACCGGGGCTACTACAGAAGTGGTGGAAAAGGTAAAAGAAGCCAGACTGGCAGCAGCGGTGCAAGCTGGTATGGATGGTGTTGGTTTTTTTGAGCCTGACGGAAAAAGGGTGAAGACTATGGATTATGATGACGCGGAAATCTGGTCTTTTAATGTGGCAGCTTTCCGCCGGGTAAGAGAAAAAATTAAGCCTCTGCAGGAGAGACCTCTTCTCATTATTCCGACCAACATCAGTGTTGGGGGATACGGCATCCATGAGTATTTACCCTTCTCTGGAGTAAGAAATTTTGCCTTAATACCTGCAGCAGAATCTCGCCTGGTAAATCTTTCCACCTACCAGATGGTTGTTATCTGCGGACCAAACTATTACGGGAAGAAGGCTACCTGGGATGCTGACTACATGAAAGGCAAGTATAAAGTTGATAGCCTTTTTCAGGCCAGAGTTCTTAATTCTTATGTGAAAGAAGGTGGCTTGCTGGTGATTTCCGGACTGCCTCTGGAAAAGGGGTCAGGTCTTTTTCTGACAGAAGAAGGATTTATCTGGGGACAGGAGATAATCAAAGTAAACCAGGCGATACCCGGTACCTGGGCCAGGGAAAAATTTTCCCTGAAGGAAGCCTATGGACCATTGTTCACTGTTTCTGCTTACAATTACCAGACAGGTAAAGATGTTACCGAGCTGGGCAAAAATGTAGGTTTCCTTATCCCCTATGGAAAAGGGTACTGTCTGGTTTTACCTCAAAGGCCCAGTGGACGGGTAGAAGTTTCTGAAGAAGAAAGGATAAACTATGGTAAGTTTCTCCATGATATCCTTTCCGGACTGGGGCGGTTTGCCGGAAAGGAAAATCTGCTTTCCTGTTTTTCCCCTGCAAGCTAAGATTTTTTTCTGACAAAACTTTTAACTTCTGGTTTCCAGATGCGTTCAGCTGGAATGTGCAACCTGCTGGCTACCTCCCAGCACGCCTTAATCGTTTCCAGTTTATCTATGCTGTGGGCATCGGAGCCAAAAGAGAAGCAGACTTTTTCTTCATTGAGGAGAGAAAGAAAGTCCATATATTCTTTGACATAACTGGCACTGTGATTTGGATTACACAGATTGGCAGTAGCATTAATTTCAATGGCTGTATTGGTTTGCCTGGCAACTTGTCCCAGTTCCCGGACATAAGATACCGGTACAAGTTTCATGGAATCAAACCAGGGCCAGTTGTTTCTCTCAAATTCCCCTTTACCAAACCAGTAAGGATGGACTAAGACATCCACCAGTGGATTGGTACAGGTTTTCAGGTGATGCCGGTGCTGGATGTCAAGCAGTTTTTTCAGGTCATACTCCTGTAAATAGGTTGTGTGGATACCGCCGATAGCAAACTGGAAACCGTATTTTTCTTTAATCTCCTGGTGGAAAGCAAAGTCACCGTCGCAGCAGGTGTAGTTAAGTTCCACACCAAAAAAAATATCTATCTCTGCCTCCATACTTTCCAGTTCCTGCCTGATTTTCACGTGCCGGGGTAACTGTTCCAGAGTGTTAAGATGGTCAGTGATAGCCAGAGAACTTACTCCCAGACTCTGACATTCCCTGATAATCTCCGGCAGGGTCATGGTGCTGTTAGCACAACCAAGGTAATGTGTGTGAATGTGATAATCAGTATGTGGTAGTTTCATTTTACCCTCTTTCCTGTTGCTTTCGGTCAAGGAGAAAACGCCATTGTTTCCTGGTTTCTATCACCAGCTCTTTCCTCAGTTCACAAACGAAAACGCCCTTTTCCTGATTAGCAGAAACCACTATTTCTCCTCTGGGATTTACCACCAGACTGTGCCCGCCCAGCAAACCCCAGGGAGAATTTCCGGTAGAATTTACACCCACCACATAACTTAAGTTTTCTATGGCCCTGGCTTTCAGCAGGGTCAGCCAGTGGTCAATCCGGGATAGTGGCCAGCAAGCAATAATTACAAAAACATCTGTGATTTCTGCCTTTTCCCAGAAAAGGGAAGGAAATCTCAGGTCATAGCAGATAGCTGGAGTTACCTGCAAATCTTCCAGACAAAAGGTAAGGGAAGAATCCCCGGCAAGATGAACTTTGTCTTCTCCCTGCATAGAAAAAAGATACCTCTTGGCATACCTGGCTACTCTTTTGCCCAGGCGGTTTAGAGTAAGGGAGACATTTTGTTTTTTCTCCACTGTACCGAAGGTTACCCAGCAGTTTTTCCCCCTTGCCAGGCAGGCAAAAAAGTCTTCATCCTGGTTACTTTTTTCCGGGAGGCTCTGCCGCAAAGAAAACCCGGTCAGGGTCATCTCTGGAAAGATAAGCCAGTCAACTGTCTCCGTTGAAGATAAAAGAGATCTGATAAGCTGCTGATTGGTATCTCTATCTTCCCAGGTGATTTCCAGTTGAACCAGCCCCAGCATCATTCTTAAACTCCGCGCCAGAGACGCAGGTATTCTCTGAGTACCAGCAAATCCTCCAACGCTTCTTCTGCTGTACAGATAACCTCTCCCTGTCCTTTGACAGCACGGACAAAGTTTTCTGCCTGTCGTCTCATGGCATGGACGGGTGGCAGTTGAGGGATAATTTTTTGAGGTTTCTCGCCAGGAATATCCAGAAAAATTTCCAGATTTCCGGCACGATTCAATGCCAGAGGTGGGGGCAGTTCTATCCTGATATAACCATGCTCAAAACAGACAAAAGCTTCTTCCTGCCAGCTGGTGGTAGTGGTATAGGGAGACATTTCAATAACGCCTGCGGCTTTACTTTTGCTTTCTGCCACAAGGAGTTTCCCGGAGGGATGGGCATAAGTTACGTGGTATGGTTCACCCAGTAAAAAGCGGAGAAGATTTACCTGATGGATGTAGAAGTTAACCAGAGATTGATATTCTTTCCAGCTTTTTTCATCCATATCTGTGGCAGGCGCATCAACCGGAAGTTGCGGGACAACTTCATCTGTTTCTATCAAATCAGCAAACCCACCTGCTATCCAGTCACCCGGGGGCATGGTTAAGCGGACATACTGGAGGCGACCGGCCTGTCCTGTTTTCTTCCATTTTTCTATCTCTTTTTTCGCTTCTTCTACTGCCGGGTCGCTTCTTTTGTGATAGCCCACCATCAGCCAGGTACCACTTTTTTGCAGGGCTTGTACGATAGCCTTTCCAGCAGGAATAGAAGAAGCCAGCGGTTTTTCAATGAAGATGGGGATACCTGCCGGAAGTAGTTCAGGAAGAAGCTGGCCGTGTCTGATGAACGGTTGACTGACCACCAGGGCATCAAGTTTTTCTTTCTCCAGCATTTTTCTATGGTCAGGGTAGATGCGCTCAATTCCGTAACGTCTGGCAACAAGAGCAGCCAGTTTCTCTCTCAGTTCTGCGATAGCCACCACCTGGCAGTCAGGTAGCAGAACATAGTTTCGCAGATGCGCGCACTGTCCCATCCTGCCTGTGCCCACAAAACCAATTCTTACCGGGGACATAATTCTCCTGGTAGCGATATTATATGCGGACAGATATTTTCTGTAAAATTTGCCGCCAGAAATGTTTCTCAAGTAAAATCATGGTTGTGTCCAGGGAAAAACTTTTTCTTATTTCCAGCCTTTTGTTTATCACCTGGGTTCAGACAGAATTATTTGCTGGACAGCGAGCAAAGGTGGGGCTGGTTTTAAGTGGTGGCGGAGCCAGGGGTCTGGCTCATATCGGTGTACTGAAGGTTCTGGAGAAATTACATGTACCGGTTGATTTTGTTGCCGGTACCAGTATGGGTGCAATTGTTGGCGGGTTATGGGCTTCAGGCATGTCTGCGTCTGAAATTGAACAGATAGTCTTAAAAACTGACTGGAGCAGTCTCTTTAAGGACCAGCCACCAAGGAAACTTCTCTCCTTCCACCAGAAACAACTCAGTCAGACCTACCTTGCTGACCTGGAGTTAGGTTACAAAAAGGGCAGGTTTCACCTGCCACAGGGATTGATTGCCGGTCAGCAACTGATGTTTTTACTGCGGCGTCTGACACTGCCTGTTTCCCTGATTGAGGATTTCAACAAGTTGCCGGTTCCCTTCCGTTGTGTAGCCACTGATATTGTTACTGGAAAAGCAGTAGTACTGGAAAAAGGTTGTCTGCCGGAAGCTTTGAGAGCCAGTATGTCTATTCCAGGGATTTTTTCTCCGGTAGAGAAGGAAGGGTATCTTCTGGTAGATGGTGGCCTTGTTTGTAACCTGCCAGTGGACCTTGCCAGGCAGATGGGAGCAGAAGTTATCATTGCTGTGGATGTATCCAGCCCTCTTCTTCAGCGGGAAAAGTTAAATTCCCTGGTAGCTATTTCTGCCCAGGTTATGGAATTACTGACCAGGCGCAATGTGGAAGAGCAATTAGCCCGGCTGGATAAAGAAAAGGATATTTTGATTTCTCCAGATCTGGGTAACATTTCTTCAGCAGCTTTTAACAGGGCAAAGGAGTTAATCAGCTTGGGCGAAAAAAAGGCTGCTTCTGCCACGGAAAAACTAAGGCTTTATTCTCTTTCTGCGGAAGAGTATCAGCAATATTGTGTCCAGCACAGGGTAGTACCGCAAGTTAGGATAGTGCCTTCTTTTGTAGAAGTAGAAGGAACTGGAAAACTGGAGCCAGAAATAGTCAAAAGAAAACTTTCTGTAAGGGAAGGGGAAATGCTTAATGTGGATACCTTACAGAGGGATATGGGAAGAATCTATGACCTGGGTGAGTTTGAACTGGTAGATTTTCGCCTGAAAAAGAAGGAAGGGAAAGAAGGTCTGGTGCTGAGCTTGAGAAGTAAATCCTGGGGACCAAACTATCTCCGTTTTGGTTTTCATCTGTACGACGATTTCGGGCAAAACAACAGTTATGGTCTGCGTATCAATTATACCTGGTCTCAGTTGAATCGGTTAGGCGCTTACTGGGAAAACGAGTTTGAACTGGGTAAGCCCATGAAATACGGGACAGAAATTTTTCTGCCGGTAAGCAGTTTCCGAAATTGTTTTCTGGCGCCGCGCCTGGAGCTGAAACAATCAGTTTTTGACTTTTATTCAGGTGAAAGGGCTACCGCTGAATTCAGGACTACCCTTCTGCGGGCTGGTATGGACTTTGGCTGGCAGTGGGAAAACTATGGAGAGTTCAGGGTAGGGCTGGAAAAGGGTCTGTCAGAAGTCGGTCCCATCTCCGGTGAAGCAGTTGTGCCTGGATATAACAGAAAGTATGCTGGTTTTGTCACTTCTTTGAATCTGGACCAGCTGGACCGGGCAGGTTTTCCCCGTCACGGTTACAACCTGAAACTTAATTTTTTTCATTCTGCTGGCTTTCTGGGTGCGGATGAAAATTATCGCAAACTTTCTCTTTCTTTCCAGGCTGCCGGTAGTTCTGGAAGGCACAGTCTCCTGGGAATCTTGCAGGCAGGGACAAGCCTGGGGAGTCAATTGCCAGTGGAAGAACAGTTTGCGTTGGGTGGTTTTTTCTCACTACCCGGCTATGAGGAGGGACAGTTGCGGAACAATGCTTTTGGCCTGGCAAGGGCAATTTACTATTACCAGGTCCTGGGATTACCTTCCCTTTTAGGACAGGCATTATACCTTGGTTGCAGTCTGGAAACCGGGAATACCTGGAAAAGTTTTCCGGGGAAAGATTACCTGTGGAGTTGTTCTCTTTTTCTCGGTGGGGATACTCTTTTCGGGCCGGTCTATTTCGGCCACGGCTGGTCCCGGCAGCGAACAGGAAACACCTTTTTTTATCTGGGAAGGACTTTTTAAGATAAGGGAGACAGGAAAACAGAAAAGTTGTATAATAGTTTTGGAAGGAGGGATGATGAGAAAAACAGTATTTCACACACTGGTATTTTTTCTTGCCGTAAATGTAACTTTGCAGGCAGCTCCGAAAGAACTGGTGAGAAGGCTGGAGAAAGCCAGGCAGTATCTGGTAACTTTAATGGAGGCACCGGACTATTCCATCCCCCAGACACTTCTTCAGTCCTGTTATGGAATTCTCATCCTCAGGCAGTACAGGGCAGGTTTTTTGTTAGGTGTGAAGGGTGGTACCGGCGTGGTTCTTGTTCGTGATAAAAAGTCAAAACTCTGGAGTCCACCGGCTTTTGTCGCCTCCGGAGAGGGTAGCTTTGGTTTTCAGATTGGCGGCCAGGCAGTGGATTGCGTTTTACTGATTATGAATGAAGAAGGTATGGAGATGCTGTCTAAAACAAAATTCAAGATTGGTGTTGATGCTTCTGCCGCGCTTGGACCTGTGGGCAGGGATGTGGCGGCTAAGGTTTCTCCAGGGACAGCTGTTTTAGTTTATTCCCGCACACAGGGTGCTTATGCCGGAGCTTCCTTTGAGGGCGGTTTTCTGGTGAGTGATGATAAGGCTAATGAAGAATTTTACGAAAAAAAAGGTATCAGTTTACGGGACATCCTCTTCCGACAAGCAGTGCCCATGCCTAAAGAAGCCTTACCATTAGTGGAAGTTCTTCAGAAATACAGTAGCCTGGTGGAGAATAATCAGCGGCCATAAGGTGGAAAGTACATAAAAAGGTGGCTGATTCTATCACATTCCCCAAAATAAATCTCACCGTTGGAGCCCAGGCAGCCACAGGCGAATTCATAACCGTGCCAGGGTATCTCGCTGGAGGCATAAAGTATGCCCAGGTCATCCAGGCAGCGGCTTGCCAGCTCATACCGGAAAAGATGTGCCATACCTTCTCTTGCTCCATTGAGACCGTAAAGACAATCATCCTTCCCTAAAATGAGCACCGGACAACCTGCAGCCGCAGTGACCTTGCCTATGGTGTAGCCTTTTCCTTTATTCGGAGAAAAAGCAAAAAGCAAACCGTCAGCAGAGCCAGCTCCATAAATCAGATTATCCTTTTCATGGAAAACAGCAGCCTGTAGCCGATTATAGAGATTACGGCCAGCAACAGTCGGTAAGCGAAAGGAAAGAATTTGTAAAGAAAGATAACCTGGACTGGCTTTGAAGAAATAGTTGTGGCCGGCACAACCATAAACATTGCCTTCCTGGTCCAGAACAATGGTTTCGGAAAAAAATCCGTGTCTGTCCAGCTGTACCCTGGAAAGAAGCTTTTCACCGGAGAGATCATAGCAAAAAAGTGTCCCGGTTTTCCTTCCAATGCCATACAGGAGAAAACGGTTGGCATCCAGGACCAGTCCGGTGACTGATTCTCCGGGTATTGGTGGCGGAAGATAACGGATTTCTCCAGAAACACAGGGTTTTTCTTTTCCTGAGTTTGCCTTGAAGCTGTAACGGAAGAAGCTTCCCTGATTGTTTCCTTCAGTGATGGCGCCATAAAGATAATCTCCTGCGGCTACCAGACTATGATAGACTGCGGTACAACCTTCCAGCTGACAAAGGTCATAAACTCCATCCTCCTGAGGAGCAGGGTCATAGACAAAAAGGTGACTCTGCCGACCAGAAGTGGCACCATAAATCTTTCCCTTGCTGGCTAAACAGAGAGAAGTAATTGCACATTCCCCGGGAGGGATTGGTTCGGAAAGGGCTTGCCTCAGACGCAAGGCGCGGTTGAATACCCGGCCAAGTGTTACATAGCTACAGTAATCTGTCACGGGAATGGCTGGTTTTTGAGGCCAGTTTCTTTTCAGCAGTTGTTCTTCAGAATACATGGCATTTATCCCCATTGTTTGATGTCCTGGAAAGAAAAAACATCCGGTTTATTAGAGGCTTGTTTTGGCCGGTAGATGTAAATACCTGAGGCAGCAGCTCCAGCTTCTGCGAAATAGAGATTTCCATAGAAATCAGGTGTGGCGCTGGCAATAGCTGGTGGACGATGCTGGCCGAAGACCAGGCAACAGACCTTCTCCCTTTTTCCTGTTTTGACATCAAGTCGCAGAAGCCAAGTTTCTTCAGGTTTTTCCCATCCCAGACGCATGGTAAAGTAAAGGCGACCATCCATACCAAAGACCAGACCTCTTACCTGCCAGCGTTCCAGGAATAAATCTGTTTTGAAATCTTTCGGGCCATAGGCTCTTCCCAGGTCTTCAATTTTTCCTTCCGGACAGCAGTAAGGGTCAAACCGCCACAGGTGTGATTCATATCCCCAGTCTGTGCCGTAAAAACAGGACCAGTCCGGAGCCGGGACGACGTCATAAGGTACATTATGCCAGCCTAACCGGTAAGGCTGATGTGGACACCGGGTGGGAAGTTTTTGAATCTGGTGCTGTCTGGCGTCACATTTTAAGAAAAAGCCGTAGTCGTCTGTGGTCCAGGCATTGCCTTCTCTATCAAGAAAGATCGCCTGAGGATTGATATCACCGATGCGGCCTAAATCTGTGTAAACTTTTTTGTTTAAATCATAGATGTAAAGGTGATTTCTGGGCCAGGTAATACCATAAAGTAATCTTCTTTTTTCATCCAGAGCCATAGCTCTGGTACCTTCTTTGACCGGTCCAATCCCTAAATTATCAATCCTGCCAGTAGCCGGGTCAAAAGTAAAGAGATAGGAACCAGGAAAGCATCTGGCCGGGTCATCCCAGCAGTTCCACGGCCTCCAGATGGGGTCCCCCAGCGGTGGACCAGAAGCATGGGTAGCACAGTAAAGAAGACCATCACTTCCTGGAAGAAGACAATAGTGTATCTTGGACTGCGTGGCATGCCCGTTATCCGGTGGCTCACCCAGGGCTGGTCCAACTTCCACAAGGTACTCCAGTTGTTGTTCTGCTACTTTATATCTTAAAATGAAAACACTTAAACCTCCGGTAAGTTCTCCACAATCAGCAAGGTAGATGTTACCATCCTTACCTGTGCACAGTCCCCAGACAGAATCATGCTGCGGCAATCCTTTAATGGGAAGGTATTCCACTGTTCCCTCTAAAGCAGGTTTGATATTTTCTTTTTTTTCCATCTTTTTCTATTCCAGATAGAAAGCATAAAGACCTGTCCGTTCATTACCCCAGGTACCATCTACTACCAGTTTTACTCCCTCTACTTCTTTACCCAAAGGAATAATCACCAGGCGCTGACAGTTGTTCTGAGACCGGTGAACTGTTTCCCACTGACCTGATTTTTTCACCTCCAGATGGAAAGACCTGATTAGCTCTGGCGGTGGATATGTTAGCTGGCCATAGTTACCGTGCAGACTCATAGTAATCCGGCGGTGGAAGGCACTATCAAAAACTATTCTGACCTGATTAACAAGAGATAACTTTTCCAGTAAATAAGTCACCTGGTCCCCTGCCTGGCATTCCCACCTGTGGCTGGAATCAGAAAGTGGTCTACTCCAGCCATCCCTGAGAACTTCCGGGTTACCAGAAGAAGCAAGGAGGGAAGCATTTTTAGTGAGATCAGAAAATTCCTGTCTGATACCCGGGAGAAAACAATCATCTCTGAGTAAAAGTTGCTGCAGCATTTTGATTTTTTCCTGACCGACAGTAAGAACCTTTTCATATCCTTCTTTCACCGCCAGACTGGAAGCAGTTCCCACAGCCTGACCCATGGTGGCACAACTACCCATCACCCGGGCAGAACTTAAAGCCATATGTGTGAAACCAGCACAGCGGCCAGCACAGAGAAGGTTGTCTATGTCTTTAGGACAGAAGACCCGGTAAGAAATACCATAGGGACAGGGTGTCGGATAAAAAGTAGTGGCCTGTTTCTTATATTCCGGATGAAGAAAGCCACCGGGATGGTGGTCATCCATGGGCCAGCCACCATAGGCGACCGTATCTTCAAACTGGCCTCCTGCTTCAATATCATTCTGGGTCATAATGTATTCTGTGACGTACCTTCTTGATTCCCGGCGGCAGGGAAGAAACTGAATCCAGTCCAGAACCCAGCTGGCTGCTTCCTCCCGGTGGACACAGTGATTTTTGATGTGGTCCCAGACACCAAGGACTATTTTCAGCAGTTCATCCCTCACCCTTTCAGCATCATAGATGCTATCGTTTTCTCCACCCATTTCCAGCCACCAGTAACCCATCTGAAAGTAACGATGCCCTGCTTGCCCGTAAGGTAAATCCTCCTCTTCAGGAAAATCATAAGCCCAGGCTGGCGGTTCAAATGGCTGGGGAGAATCTGTTTTCCTGGCCTGGAAAAGACAGGTCATACCCATCGTTTTCTTATCTGCCTTTTCTGGGGCATGGGATTCATTAAATTCACTCCTTGCTTCCCGACCCCAGCGGAAGCGGGCACCAGTAAGTGGTGCCAGAATTCCGTCCCCGGAGCAATCAATAAATACTTCTGCTTTCACCAGGTGTTTTGTCTCCGTAGTAAGCTGCCATCCTGTCACGTTTTCTATCCGGCGTCCCTTGGTCCTGGCCTGGAAACAGGTAGTGTTGAGAAAAAGTTCAAGCTGTGGTTCCATCTTTACCTTTTCATAAAGGATTGTATCCCAGAGGGAATAACTGCTCTGGGGATTACGCCGGAGATTTTCCAGACGTAGTTCCTCCAGAATCCCTGTTTCCCTCATGTCAGGATTCTGACTGTCAGCCCCACCAATGTGGACCCTCATTTCGCTGGAACAGGCACCACCTAAAACCGGCCTGTCGTGAATTAAAGCCACTTTCACGCCATGCCGGGCTGCGGCCAGAGCAGCACAGATACCTGTCAGACCACCGCCAATTACTGCCACATCTACTTTATGTTTTTCGGTTTTCATTTCTCCTTCTCGTTGTCAGGGATAACAATATAACATCTGTCAGTAAAAATGCAAGTAAATTTCCCCCTAAACTTTTTTGCGGATGGAACCGATAATTAAATGGAAAAGAGGAGAAAGGTGAGAACAGAAGGCAAAAATAGAAATCAGCCAGCTTCCCGCTGTCTTCCGGAGGACCTCTGGAAGGACGGATTCGGTGAACTTCTGTTAGGGGAGTTGATAGCAGGGGAATCCTGGAATGATAGACAACTGGATAGTAGAATCCTGAAACACAGGATGAAACTGCTTTCTCGCTTCCC